>Ga0193716_1000015_pt1 | contig 194456 bp, 188 predicted proteins | sample U2c1metaG_FD_145901 | JGI IMG/M metagenome (GOLD analysis project Ga0193716, IMG submission 145901) | Soil microbial communities from a riparian zone of the East river system, Colorado, United States - U2c1 | ecosystem: Environmental > Terrestrial > Soil > Riparian zone | place: USA: East...
TGGGGGTTCATCGGGTTCAGCGGGTTCAGCGGGTTCAGCGTTTGACAGTGTGGCCACACTGTCAAATCGGACATGGGCTATGCGAAACTTTTTTCAAGCCTGCCTAAGTTGAGATGGCGCCGGAAGACGCCATCGGCGCGCAACGAACCGAACGTTAATACAACAGTATCGGCAATAGGGTTGCGCGCATAAATTCTCGATGGGCGTCGCTTCAGCAAAAGCTGAATGTCGCCGTAGGCGGTATGTCTACTTTTTGATCGTCTCCGAGCGAAAGGCAGCGCTCCGCGCTTGAGAGCTACCTCAAGGACCAGGGGGCCGAGGCGCTCTTTCAAGCTGCCAAGCTAGGCTAAGGCTGCTCGCTTTCGATCTCGGCGTATAGAAGCGCCGAGCAGTCCAAAGCCACCCAACATCATTTCCCAACTCGCTGGCTCGGGAACTCCACCGATGAGAAGCCGCTGCGAAATCAGGACAGCACCGCCAGATGAAGATTCTATGTCACCGTCAAAATCTGACCCGCTGAACACCACTCCTCCAGTACCCCAGTACTTGGAGCCGGTCTTAAAAACGGACGCGAAATCGCTTTTCCAAGAGAACTCGAACAGCTTGGCTCCGGGTGTACCGTCCGCATTTACTCCGACAAGGTCGGTAGTGAAGTAGGTGTAACCGTTGGTCTGTTGGCCACCGCAGGCCAAAGCCAGCGAAGTGATTGCTCCATAGCAAGGATTGGTAGGCTCATCAAAGAAGCCAAGGACCGTTCCCTCTGGATTCACGGCATCCTGGAGATTGTAGCCGGGCTCCGACGTGTTGTTCTCATCGTAATAAAATGGGTATCCGTGCACGTTACTCTGCCACGGATACCCACCTTCGATTGGATCGAGGAAAGGAACTGTCTCGGAAATGCCCCCCTTGTCAGGGCTATCCATTTGCGTGACGGTCTGCTGCCAATTGAACCCTGTGTAGCCCAACATCGAGGCGACCTCATCCAGGGTCAGATCGAATTTCGGCTGAAAGGTAGCTTTCATCTTCGGGCCATCTGCCACCGGAACAATAGCGCCAGCAAGTATGTCAGATACGGAAGCGACAGTGATCGTGTAACCGCCCCCGTTGTCCACGAACGACCCATCCGAAACACCAAAATGCAGTTGAGATGGTGTCGTAGTGCCAGTGTCCAACAGGAAGCTGTAAGTGTTGTTCGAGTTGTACGCTGGCAGGCCGCCAGGCATGAAGTTAACGGCGTCCTGAGACGGATTGAAGGGCGCGAGCGTCTGTGTACCGAACGTCAGCTGATAGTAGTCCGGCCAATGAAAGGGCTCGGGATTATTCTCATAGAACGCATCATTGAAGCTCGAACCGTTAGACTGGCCGCCACCCGAAACGGTCACCAGCACTTTACCATCATACTTGCCGGACGTGACCGCTCCGTCAGGGGTGGTGAATGGCACTGTGAAGGTTTCGGCGGCGAAGCTCGGCGTTGACCCAAGCGCCAAGAACGGCAGCCAAATCTTATAGAGCGTTCTCATGCAACTCCCCCCAGAGCGTCCGATCTCACCAAACACGAATAGCATGCGTCCAGCGGGGCGCAAAGCGACCCAGCCAACCTAAGATGATGAGCGTTTGCTGGCTAGGCGCGCAACGTCCGGTTTCAGATTGCTCGTTACCGCCTGTGTGGTTGGTAACGGCGCAAAGCTGACATCCCGTTCTCCGAATTAGGTTACTGATTTTAAAAGAATAGAAATGCAACAAAATTGCCGATAATGTTGCATGCGTCTTAGGGCGACGGGGCATCGTCGGATGGCGTCGCAGTCGGGTGGGTGTCTATGAGAGACCTGTTCTCCCCGTGCCACTGAAACTAAACTTTCGTCATTGCGTGCGGAGCGAAGCAATCCAGCCCGGCGCGTAGGACTGGATTGCCGCGAGACTGCTCCCCTCGCGATGAAGGTTAGGAAGAGGGCGACCCCTGGCATCCCCTCCCCCCACCCCTCCCGCAAGCGGCAGGGGAGAAGGGTTAGTCCTCCAGACCCCAACCGCTTCTGCGCCAGCACCGGCGACCGTGCCGGCGCCGTCTCGTCCAGCCTTCTACGCGGCGCGAAGCGCGGGGCGGACTTGAGGCTTTCTTCCCCTGCCCGCGCGCGTTCGGCGACCGAGCGCAGCGCGCCGATGAACTGATCGCGGCCGGCCTTGCGCTCGGTCTCGGTCGGCGCGACCGGCATTGCGCCGTGGACCACCAGAGCCCCCTACCGGGCAAGCCCGCAATGTTCCGAAAATGATCCCGCAATATTGGGCATGTCGGTTGTCGCACCGTTAACAGACTGTTAAACGCGCGACTGAATGTTGGGGGAATTCTCGTGAAAAAGTTGATGTTGGGTACGCTTGCCGTTTTTCTGGCGGGTATTGCGGCGCCCGCTTATGCGGCGGAATATTTCGGTTCCTATACCAGCTATTCGGGCACGCCGACGACGGCGTCGCTGTATTTCACGAGCTCCGACACCAAGAACGCGGTCGGCGGCTATGACATTCTGGGGATGCATGGCGACGTCAATGGCGACGTGATCACCGGGGTCGAGGCCAATCCCAACCAACCCTTTCTCTCGCTGTCGGCGACCAGAGCGTGGAATTTCGACAATGTCCTGTTCGACAACGGGCCGTTGCTGAGCACCGACGGGGTCGTTTTCACGACGGCCAGCGGGCTCGAATATAATATGTGGTCCGATGGCGGCACGAACTACACGCTGAAGAGCGTACAGGAGGCCTTCAACGCGATCGGCAAGCACGATGCGGGCCCGGGCTCCCACGGCGATATGGCGACGTCGACGCCGTCGGATCCCACGCCGCCGGCGCCGCCGTCGGGACAGCCGGCCTTGCTGACGTTCGAGGATGCCCGCACCTACAATCCCAACCTGATCGCGACGCAGGGCTATCAATTCAGCAGCACCGTCTGCTGCGAATTCACGATGGGCAATACAGCGGTCGGGGGCGGCGCCGACAATCATACCAAGCGCATCGCCTATAATCAGAATCCGGTCGTCATGACGGCGGTGGACGGCAGCATTTTCGACGTGACGAGCCTGGACGCGGGCGTGGGGAATTACTTCACGGCCGGGGTGGATTACTCGATGCTGCTGACCGGTGTGCAGGCGGACGGAACGCAGGTGACCACGTCGCTGGCGCTCGGCACGTCTTTCCAGAATTACGCGCTGAGCGGCTTCACCGACCTGGTGTCGCTGAGCTTCGGCCATCCGGGTGGCGGCCTTTATTATACGTTCGACAATATCGCGGTCGGGCCCGGCTCGGCCGTGCCGGAGCCGGCGAGCTGGGCGATGGTGCTGGTCGGGTTCGGGGCGATGGGCGTGTCGATGCGGGCGCGGCGAAAGGTTGCCGTTCGCGTCGGCTGATGGGGTTAGGTTAGGCGTTCTTAATTCCCCTCCCGCTTGCGGGAGGGGTTAGGGGTGGGGAGTCTTTCTCACGGGCGCTGGTGTGGGTCGTTCAGCCCCACCCCCGACCCAGTGCTGATGCTCGGCGGGTTGATGATGCCCCCGGCATCATCAAGGGAATGCTGGGAGCATTCCCGACCCGCCGAGCTTCAGCACTCGCAAGCGGGAGGGGAGATAGAGCGTCAGTCCCCCACCCGCTTCTGCGCCAACACCGGCGACCGTGCCGCCGCCGTCTCGTCCAGCCTGCGGCGCGGCGCGAAGTGCGGGGCGGACTTGAGGGTTTCGTCCCCGGCCCGCGCGCGTTCCGCGACCGAGCGCAGCGCGCCGATGAACTGATCGAGGCCGGCCTTGCTCTCGGTCTCCGTCGGCTCGACCAGCATCGCGCCGTGGACGACCAGCGGGAAATAGACGGTCATCGGGTGGAAGCCCTCGTCGATCAGGCCCTTGGCGATATCGAGCGTGTTGAAGCCCGGCGCCATGCCGTCATCCGAGAACAAGGCCTCGTGCATGCACGGGCCCGAGGCCGCGAACGGCGCGTCGAGCACGTCCTCCAGCTGGCGCAATATGTAATTGGCGTTGAGCACGGCATCGCCCGAGACCTGGCGCAGGCCGTCGGCGCCGTGGCTGAGGATGTAGGTGAGCGCGCGGGTGAACATGCCCATCTGGCCGTGGAAGGCGGTCATGCGACCGAACGTGCCGGGATGATCCTCGGTGGCGGTTTCCTCCTCGACCAGTTTGTAGCTGGCGTCGTGCTGCTTCGCGACGAAGGGCAAGGGGCCGTAGGGGGCGAGCGCTTCGGACAGCACGACCGGGCCGGAGCCGGGGCCGCCGCCGCCATGCGGGGTCGAGAAGGTCTTGTGGAGATTGATGTGCATCGCGTCGATGCCGAGATCGCCCGGGCGCACACGGCCGACGATCGCGTTGAAATTGGCGCCGTCGCAATAGACGTAGCCGCCCGCCGCGTGGACCGCGTCCGAGATCGCCTTCATGTCGCGTTCGAACAGGCCGCACGTATTGGGGTTGGTGATCATCACGCCGGCAATGTCGGGGCCCAGCCGCGCCTGGAGCGCGGCGAGATCGACGCGGCCCTCGGCGGTGGCGGGGATATTCTCGACCGAATAGCCGGCGAAGGCGGCGGTCGCCGGATTGGTGCCGTGCGCGCTTTCGGGCACGAGCAGGACACGGCGATTGCTCTCGCCGCGCGCGTCGAGCGCGGCGCGGATGCAGAGGATGCCGCACAATTCGCCATGCGCGCCCGCCTTGGGCGCCATCGCCACGCCGTACATGCCGGTGAGTTCGATCAGCCAGACGGCGAGCTCGTGGATCACGGCGAGCGCGCCCTGCACGGTCGAGACCGGCTGGAGCGGATGGATGTCAGCGAAGCCGGGCAGGCGGGCGATGCGCTCGTTGAGGCGGGGATTGTGCTTCATCGTGCACGAGCCGAGCGGGAAGACGCCGAGATCGATCGCGTAATTCTGGCGGCTGAGGCGGGTGTAGTGGCGCACCGTTTCGGGCTCGGACAAACCGGGGAGATCGATCTTGCCGCGTTCGAGGCCGGCGAGGCGAGACTTCGCCTTGGGTGCGGGGTCGAAATCGACGCCGGTGCGGTCGGTCGAGCCGATCTCGAACAGCAAGGGCTCTTCGAGCATCAGCGCACGGTTGCCGGTGAAGGTGGGCTGCTCGCCGGCACCGTTCGCGAGCGGCGCTTCGGGGCGCCAGCCGGACTGGTTGATGGTCATGCCAGCGCCTCCTTCAGAGCGGAGGCAAGCGTGGCGACATGCTCCTCGGTGGTGGTTTCGGTGACCGCGACGATCAGGCCGTTCTCGAGCCCATCATCGGCATAGAGGCGGCCGAGCGCGACGCCGGCGAGAATGTTCCTGTCGGCGAGATCGCGCACGATCGGGCGGGCGGGCTTGCTGAGCTTCAGCGTGAATTCGTTGAAGAAGCTGTCGGTGACCAGCGCGACCCCCGGCACCGCCGCGAGCACGTCCGCCGCGGCGGAGGCTTTGGCGTGGTTGATCGCCGCCAGTTCGCGCAGCCCCTTCTCGCCCAGCAGGGTCATGTGGATCGTGAAGGCGAGCGCACACAGGCCGGAATTGGTGCAGATGTTCGATGTCGCCTTCTCGCGGCGGATATGCTGCTCGCGCGTCGACAAAGTCAGCACGAAGCCGCGCTTGCCGTCGGCGTCGACGGTCTGGCCGCACAGGCGCCCGGGCATCTGGCGGACATATTTGTCGCGGGTCGCGAACAGGCCGAGATAGGGCCCGCCGAACTGGAGGCCGACGCCGATCGACTGGCCCTCGCCGACGACGATGTCCGCGCCCATCTCACCGGGGGATTTGATCGCGCCGAGCGATACCGGCTCGGTGACGACGACGATCAAAAGCGCGCCGTTGGCGTGGCAGGCTTCGGCGAGTTCGGAAAGGTCGGCGATATGGCCGAGGATGTTGGGGTTCTGGACGACGACGCAGCTGGTCTCGCCGTCGATCGCGCCGAGCAGGCGGGCCATGTCGTCGCCGGCGCCATCGAGCGTCGGCAAGGCGGTGTCGAGCGTGTCTCCGGTGAACTTGGCCATCGTCTGCGCGACCGAGACATAATGCGGGTGCAGCCCGGCGGAGAGGATCGCCTTCGTCCGGCGCGTGATGCGGCGCGCCATCCCGATCGCCTCCCAGCAGGCGGTCGAGCCATCGTACATCGAGGCATTGGCGACATCGCAGCCGAACAGGCGCGCGACCTGGGTCTGGAATTCGAATAGGACCTGCAAGGTGCCCTGCGCGATTTCGGGCTGGTAGGGCGTGTAGGCGGTGAGGAATTCGCCGCGCTGGATCAGGTGATCGACGCTCGACGGGACATGATGGCGATAGGCGCCCGCGCCGAGGAAGAAGGGCGCATCGCCCGCCGCGAGATTGCGCTTCGCGAGCGCGCCCATCTGCCGCTCGACCGCCATTTCGGTCATGTGCATCGGCAGGCCCGCGACCGGGCCGGACAGGCGCGCGGCGGCGGGCACGTCGACGAACAGATCGTCGATCGAGGCGGCCCCGATCGCGGCAAGCATTTCGCCCCGATCGGCATCGGACAGCGGCAAATAACGCATCAGAGGGGCTTCCTCATTGAGAAACGGAGACGGACATAATCGGCGAGCCAGGAGCCGTCGGGCTGCTGGAGTTGGGGCGCGAGCTTGGCCTCGACCGCCTGCGCGATCGCGGCCTGATCGGCGTCGGGCACGCTCGCGGAATCCATGAAGCCGGCGCGGAACACGCGCAGCCAGCCGGCCACGCCTTCGGGCAGCGGCGTCGGGCGCGGGATCAGTTGCGCTTCGATATGGGTGAAGCCGGCGGCCGCGTAGATGGCGGTGAACTCGTCCGGAGCGGGATACCATTGCGGATCGTTCGCCGGGACCGGATAGCCGCGCGCGACCAGTTCGGCGCGGATGCCCGCGCGCAGGATCGCGACATTGCCCTGCCCGCCCATCTCGCCGACGAAGCGGCCGCCGGGCTTGAGCGCGCGAAACACGCCGGCGGCGACCGCCTTGCCGTCGAGCATCCAATGCAGTGCCGCGTTGGAGAAAATTGCGTCGAACTCGGCTCCGAAGGTGAGCACCTCGCCATTGGCGATGTGCGCATCGAGGCCACGCGCCTGTGCGGCGGCGATCATGTCGTCGGACGCGTCGACGCCGACCACCTCGGCGCCCGCATCCGCGATCTTCGCGGTCAGGATACCGTCGCCGCAGCCGAGATCGAGGATGCGCTCGCCCGGCCGCGGATCGAGCAAGGCAAGCACCGGCGCGCCGAGCGCGGGCACGAACGCCGCGTTCTTGATATAATCGGCCGCATTCCAGCGGCTGGCGGGATTGGGTGCGCTCACAGGCCGGCCACGAACGCCTTGTACGCGGTGCCGTCCATCAGGCCTTCGAGCTCGCCCGGATCGGACAAGGTCAGCTTGAAGAACCAGCCGTCGCCCTCGGGTGAGGTGTTGACCAGGGCCGGATCGGCTTCGAGCGCGGCATTGGCTTCGGTGACCGTGCCGGACACCGGCGCATAGACGTCGGACGCCGCCTTCACGGATTCGACGACGGCGGCTTCCTTGCCCTTGGCGACCGCGGTGCCGGCGGGGGGGACTTCGACGAACACGACGTCGCCGAGCTGCGCCTGCGCATAATCGGTGATGCCGACCGTGGCGCTGCCGCCCTCGACCGAAATCCATTCATGGTCCTGCGTGAAATAGGTCGTCATCAGGCGGCTCCCTTGCGGACATAACGATGTGGAACGAACGGCATCGGCGTGACGGTGGCGGCAAGGCGCTTGCCGCGCACCTCGATCTCGAGGCTCGTGCCGGGCGCGGCGTGCGCGGCAGCGACATAGCCCATCGCGATCGGCGCCCCGACGGTGGGCGCGAACCCGCCCGAGGTGATCGTGCCGACCTTGGTATCGCCGGCGAAGATCTCCGCGCCTTCGCGTGCAGGCAAACGGCCCTCGACCGCGAAGCCGACGCGCTTGGTCGGTGCGCCGTCGCTCAGATGCTTGAGGATGAGATCGGCGCCCGGGAAACCGCCCTCGGCGCGGCGGCGCTTGGAAATGGCGAAGCCCAGGTCGGCGCTGACCGGATCGATATCGGTGTCGAGATCATGCCCGTAGAGCGGCAATCCCGCCTCCAGCCGCAGCGAATCCCGCGCGCCGAGGCCGATCGGCTTCACTTCCGGCTGCTGACACAACAGGTCCGCGACCTTCTCGACGTCGGTCGCATCGACCGAAATCTCGAAACCGTCCTCGCCGGTATAGCCCGAGCGGGTGATGAAAGCGTCGATCCCGCCGATCTGATACGGGCCGCCCATCATGAAGGTGAGCGCGCTCAGGTCCCACTGGCCGGTCGTCAGCCGCGCGAGGGCGGCGAACGCTTCCGGCCCCTGCAATGCGAGCAAGGCGCGTTCGGTCATATGGGTGAGCGTGATCGCGGCGGGTAGCTTCTCGCGCATATGGGCGATGTCGCCCGCCTTCACCGCGCCGTTGACGACCATGTAGATCTTGGTTGGCCAGCGGCTGAACATCAGATCGTCGATGATGCCGCCGGTCTCGGTCAGCAGCAGCGAATAGCGCATGCGGCCTACGCCCAAGCTTTTGACGTCCGCCGGCAGGATCGTTTCCAGCGCCTCGTCCAAACCTTCGCCCGAAAGCGTGAGCTGGCCCATATGGCTGACGTCGAACAGGCCGGCATGCTCGCGCGTCCATGTGTGTTCGGCGATGATGCCCTCATACTGGATCGGCATCGCATAGCCCGCGAACGGCACCATGCGCGCACCACGCGCGCGGTGCCACGCGTCGAGCGGCAGCGGTTCGGCGATATGGTCGTCGTCGCTCATCTTCATTCCCGGCAAGAGACGATAGAAAGCCGGCCTCGCGGCCTGCTTGTCCATCGCCCCCTCTGTCACGGGAACCTGAGAGCTTTCACGCTGCCACCTGGGGGGATGGGACGGCGCTTGCACCTTCGGTGGAGCACGGTTGCCCGCGCTCGCTTTCCAGAGTGTCTGAAGTTCCGCGCGGTCCGTTGACCTGAGAGATTCCGGGGCGGTTGCTCCTTCGGTGGCCCGCTAAAAGCGAACGCTCTCCCGCGCAGTCCTCCGGCGGTTGCCCGCCGACGACAAGACGACCCTGACCGGGCCGCCGATTCGAGTCAATCGAGGTTCGGCGGCGGGGCGACGCGTTTTCAGGTCGACCTTGTCGGCAGGCAATCCTCCCCCGCCAGGGGGAGGTGGCAGGCGCAGCCTGACGGAGGGGGAGGTCGGCGATCGGGATGATCATGCAAACCTTCGAAGCGCATCGCTTTCCGCCCCCTCCGTCGCCGTTGGCGACACCTCCCCCTGGCGGGGGAGGATAATATCGGGGTTCAATCGAGGTTCGGACGCAAATATCGTTCGGCGGTTTGCAGGTCCACGCCGCGCCGCGCTGCGTAATCCTCCAGCTGGTCGCGGCCGATCCGGGCGACGCCAAAATACTGGCTGTCGGGGTGGCCGAAATAGAAGCCGGAGACCGCCGCCGTCGGGAGCATCGCGAAGCTTTCGGTAAGGATCATGCCGGTGGCCTCGGTCGCGCCGAGCAGGTCGAACAGGATCGGCTTGAGGCTGTGCTCCGGACAGGCCGGATAGCCGGGCGCCGGGCGGATGCCGCGATATTGCTCCTTTATCAGCGCCTCGCTGGTTAGCTGTTCGCCAACCGCATAACCCCATAGGTTCGTGCGGACATGGAGGTGGAGCCGCTCGGCGAACGCTTCGGCGAGACGGTCGGCGAGCGCCTTGAGGAGGATATCCTTGTAATCGTCATGGTCGGCCTTGAAGCGGGCGATGTGCGGATCGATGCCGTGGATGCCGACCGCGAAGCCGCCGAACCAGTCGCCGTCAGGATCGATGAAATCGGCGAGGCACATATTGGCCCGCCCTTCGCGCTTCTTGATCTGCTGGCGCAGCATCGGGAAGCTTACCTCCTCCCCCTCCCTGCCAAGGGAGGGGGTCGGGGGGTGGGTCCGGCCGTCTGGGGTCATATCCTGAGCGGAGTCACCCACCCCAACCCCTCCCTGGGCAGGGAGGGGCTTTTGGACGACGATATCGTCTCCGTCCCTATGCGCCGGCCACAGCCCGGCGACACCGCGCGCGGTCAGCCATTTCTCCGCGATGATCGTGTCGAGCATCGCCTCGGCATCGGCGAACAGGCCGCGCGCGCTTTCGCCGACGATCGGATCCTCGAGGATCGCGGGATAATTGCCCGCCAGCTCCCACGCGCGGAAGAAGGGCGTCCAGTCGATATAGGACCGCAGATCGTCGAGCGGCCAATCGTGATAGACATGCGTGCCCGGCTGCAGCGGCGCGGGTGGCTTCTGCGCGGCATCGAACGGAAAGGCATTGGCGCGCGCTTCCGCCAGCGGCGAGAGGTCGTTCTGGCCCTTGTCGGCGCGCGCGACGCGCACCGCCTCATAATCGGTCGCGGTCTTCTCGACGAAGGCATCGCGCTGCGTGTCGGACATGAGTGTCGAGGCGACGCCGACCGCGCGGCTGGCATCGAGCACATGCACCACCGGCCCCTTATAGGCCGGATCGATCCGCAGCGCGGTGTGGACTTTCGACGTGGTCGCGCCGCCGATCAGCAGCGGCATCGTCATGTTGGCGCGCGCCATTTCCTGCGCGACCGTGACCATCTCGTCCAACGATGGCGTGATCAGGCCGGAGAGGCCGATCATGTCCGCGTCATTCTCGTTGGCCGCTTCGAGGATCTTCGTCCACGGCACCATCACGCCCAAATCGATGATGTCGTAGCCGTTGCAGGCGAGCACGACGCCGACGATATTCTTGCCGATATCGTGCACGTCGCCCTTCACGGTCGCCATGACGATCCGGCCCTTGGGCCGCGCGCCGACTTCCTTCGCGGCCTCGATGTACGGCAGCAGGTGGGCGACCGCCTTCTTCATCACGCGCGCCGATTTCACGACTTGCGGCAGGAACATCTTGCCCGATCCGAACAGGTCGCCGACGACGTTCATGCCGTCCATCAGCGGGCCTTCGATCACCTCGATCGGGCGCGGGAAGAGCAGCCGCGCTTCCTCGGTATCGTCGACGACATACAGGTCGATGCCCTTGACCAAAGCATGTTCGAGCCGCTTGGCGACATCCCAGCTGCGCCATTCCTCGGCCTGCTTTTCGGCGACCGCATCGGTGCCGCGATATTTCTCGGCGAGCGTGATCAGATTGTCGGTCGCGTCGTCGCGCCGATCCCAGATCACGTCCTCGCACGCCTCGCGCAGCTCGGGGTCGATCTGGTCGTAGACGTCGAGCTGGCCGGCATTGACGATGCCCATGTCCATCCCCGCCTGGATGGCGTGGTAGAGGAACACGCTGTGCATCGCACGCCGCACCGGCTCGTTGCCGCGGAACGAGAAGCTCAGGTTCGAGACGCCGCCCGAGATATGCACGTGCGGGCAGCGCGCCTTGATCTCGCGCGTCGCCTCGATGAAGTCGATCGCATAGCGGCGATGCTCGTCGATCCCGGTCGCGACCGCGAAGATATTGGGATCGAAGATGATGTCTTCGGGCGGGAAGCCGATGCCCATCAGCAGGTGATAGGCCCGCTCGCAAATCTCGATCTTGCGTTCCTTGGTGTCGGCCTGGCCGACCTCGTCGAACGCCATCACGACTACGGCGGCGCCATAGGCCATGACCTTGCGCGCGTGGAACAGGAAGGCTTCCTCGCCTTCCTTCATGCTGATCGAATTGACGATCGGCTTGCCCGAGACGCACTTCAGCCCGGCCTCGATCACGCTCCATTTCGAGCTGTCGACCATCACCGGCACGCGCGCAATATCGGGCTCGGCCGCGATCAGCTTGAGGAAGGTGGTCATCGCATATTCGGCGTCGAGCAGGCCCTCGTCCATATTGACGTCGACCACCTGCGCGCCGTTTTCGACCTGCTGGCGCGCGACCTCGACCGCCTTCGCGTAATCGCCGCCCATGATGAGCTTCTTGAACGCCGCCGATCCGGTGACGTTGGTGCGCTCGCCTATGTTGACGAATTGGGCGGTGGAAGGAGTGCTGGCCATCAATTACTCGCTCCCCTCCCGCTTGCGGGAGGGGCTGGGGGAGGGGATTCCGAGATCCGGAGAAGAGGCCAGAAGCCCCTCCCCCGCCCCCTCCCGCAAGCGGGAGGGGAGTTATAGGTCACGCCGCCATGATGAACGGATCGAGCCCGGTAAGACGCGTAATCGCGGTATGTTCATGGATCGCACGCGGCGCGACATCCTTCACCGCCGCCGCCATTGCCGCGATATGCGGCGGCGTCGTGCCGCAGCAGCCGCCGACGACGTTGACGAGGCCATCATGCGCCCATTCCCCGATTTGCCCGCCGGTCGTGTGCGGCTGCTCGTCATAGGCACCGAGATCGTTGGGCAGGCCGGCATTGGGGTAGGCCATGATCAAAGCGTCGGCGACATGCGCCATTTCCTTGAGGTAAGGCCGCATCAGATCGGCGCCGAACGCGCAATTGAGCCCGATCGTCAGCGGCCGGGCGTGGCGCACCATGTAGGTAAAGGCCTCGACCGAATGGCCGGACAGGTTGCGGCCCGACATGTCGGTGATCGTCATCGACAGCATGATCGGGATTTCGTGCTGGCGCGCCTCGGCGATCTCCAGCACCGCGACGATCGCCGCCTTGGCGTTGAGTGTGTCGAACACCGTTTCGATCAGGATGAAGTCGCAGCCACCGTCGAGCAAAGCCTCGGCCTGTTCGCGATACACATCCTTCAGTTCGTCGAAGCCGATCGCGCGATAGCCCGGATCGTTGACGTCGGGCGAGAGCGACAAGGTCTTGTTGGTCGGGCCGATCGCGCCCGCGACGAAGCGCGGACGGCCGTCCTGCGCCTCGAACTTGTCGGCGGCCGCGCGCGCAATCCTGGAGGCGGCGAGATTGAGCTCGCGCACCAGATGCTCGGCACCATAATCCGCCTCGCTGACGCGGTTGGCGTTGAAGGTGTTGGTCGAGACCATGTCCGATCCCGCCGCCAGATAGGCCTCGGTAATCTCCTGGATGATATCCGGCCGCGTCAGGACGAGCAGATCGTTATTGCCCTTCTGATCCATCGGCAGATCGTAATCGCCGCGATAATCCGCCTCACCCAGCCCATAGGATTGGATCATCGTTCCGAAGGCACCGTCGGTCAGCAGGATGCGGTTGGCGGCCTCGGCGCGGAAACGGCGGGCGGCGGCGGAGGGAATGCGCGTCATGCGGCTTTCTCCGATGCGTGATTGGTTGGGCGCAGACCGAGCAGATGGCAGATGGCGTAGGCCAGCTCGGCGCGGTTCAACGTGTAGAAGTGGAAATGGCGCACGCCGCCCGCATAGAGCCGGCGGCACATTTCAGCGGCGATCGTCGCGGCGATCAGCTGGCGCGCGGCGGGATGATCGTCCAGCCCCTCGAACAGCCGGTCCATCCACGGCGGGATCGCCGCGCCGCAAAGTCCCGCGAACTTGCGGGTAGTCGCGACGTTCGAGACCGGCAGGATGCCCGGCACGATCTCGGCCGAAATACCCGCCGCCGCCGCGCGGTCGCGGAAGCGGAAATAGGTTTCGGGCGAGAAGAAGAACTGGCTGATCGCGCGGTCGGCGCCCGCGTCGATCTTGGCCTTCAGATTGTCGAGATCGGCCTGGACACTCGGGCTCGACGGATGGCATTCGGGGTAGGCCGCGACCGAAATCTCAAACGGCGCGATCTGTTTCAAGCCCGCGACCAGCTCGGCGGCATTGGCGTAGCCATCGGCGTGCGGCCTGAATTCCTCGCCCGCCTGCGGTGGATCGCCGCGCAGCGCGACGATGTGGCGCACGCCGGCATCCCAATAAGCCCGCGCGATCTCGTCGATCTCGCCTTTGCTCGCTTCGACGCAGGTCAGATGCGCGGCGGCGGGAATATTGGTCTCGCTGGCGATACGCGCGACGGTCGCATGCGTGCGCTCACGGGTGGAGCCGCCCGCACCATAGGTCACCGACACGAAGCGTGGGCCGAGCGGCGCGAGCGTCTCGATCGCCTGCCACAGCTGCTCCTCCATCTTCTCCGTCTTGGGCGGGAAGAACTCGAAGCTGACGGTGGCGTCGCCGGCCAGATCCGCGAACAGGGGCGCGTCGAGCGCGCGGCGCGCTTCCTCAAGCTGCGAAAGGGAGGGACCAGTCATCCCGGCCATATAAAGATTTCTTTATATGTGGGTCAAGTTGCACGGCACGATATTCGAAGGCCGAATCCGCAATTTAGCCTTGGCCCGGCACGCAATTTTCTATCGCCGCGCGCCCATCCGCCTGCCGGACGGGCGCGCGCTCGATAGCTTCACACCTAATAGTTCAGAGGAACTAAAGCGTGCGCCGCCCGGTGAAGAGTTGGATCAGGACGACCACGACCGCCACTACGAGCAGAATGTGGATCAGGCCACCGCCGATATGGATGGCAAAGCCAAGCAGCCAGAGCACAAGCAGAACGACGGCAATGGTCCACAACATGAGCTGTCTCACCTGTTAGCGTTGGAAGTGACCGCGTAACGCTGCGCAAGGTCGGCGCGTTCCCGTAACGATGGCGCATCAACTTGTCGCTTTTGCTTTGGCTTAAGCGCTGCTCAAATGCGCCGATGACCATCCGCTCCATCGTCGCCGTCGCCGCCGCGTCGTTTCTGGCCGGCGCCAGCCCCGCCTCACCCGCGTACGACGCGGTCGACCCCTTCATCGGCACCGGCGGCGAAGGCCACACCTTCCCGGGTGCGGTGGCACCCTTCGGCATGGTGCAGTTGAGCCCCGACACCAACACCGGCTGCGTGACCCGCCAATGCTACAAATGGGCCGCCGGCTATCGCTATGAAGATCAGACGATCCAGGGCTTCAGCCACACCCATTTCTCGGGCGCGGGCCATTCCGACCTCGGCGATTTCCTGATCATGCCGGTGTCGGGCGAAGCGGTGCCGCTGGAGCCGGGCGATCCGGCCAACCCCGGATCGGGCTACCGCTCGCGCTTCGATCACATCAGCGAAAAGGCCGAGCCCGGCTATTATTCGGTCAAACTGTTCGATCCGAACATATTTGTCGAACTGACCGCAGGCACGCGCGTCGGCGTCCACCGCTACGCCTTCATCGAAGGCGCCCAGGCCCATATCGTGCTCGATCTGCGCAGTTCGATCTACAATTACCCGGGCAAGATATTGTGGTCTTCGATCCGGCTGCGGCCCGACGGCATTGTCACCGGCTGCCGCCAGACGCGTGGCTGGGCGCCCGACCGCATCCTCTGCTTTGCGATGCGCTTCAACGCGCCACTGACCGGTCACGCTTTCGTCAATTCCGAAGCGGATGTGCCCTATAAGGGCTTCCAGGGGCCGAGCCGCGGCAGCGACGACATCGCGGAGCAGAGCGGTCGCGCCATCGTCGCCCGCTTCGATTTTGGCGCGCCGAATAGATCACTGGAGGTGAAGGTCGCGATCTCCTCGGTCGACGAGGCCGGCGCGATCGCCAATCTCGACAGCGAACCCGGCAATTTCGATACGATCCGCGCGAAGACCAAAGCGGCATGGGAACAAGCGCTTGGCGCGATCGAACTGCACGCCGCCCCGCCAATGACGAAAAGCCTCTACACCGCGCTCTACCACAGCCTGCTCGCGCCATCGGTCGCGAGCGACGCGGACGGCCGTTATCGCGGCTCTGACAATGCGGTCCACACCGCACGGGGCTTCACCTTTCGCTCGACCTTCTCGCTGTGGGACACGTTTCGCGCCGAGCATCCGCTGCTGACCCTGATCCAGCCGCAGCAGGCCAATGCCGATTTCGTGCGCTCGCTGGTGGAAAGCGAGGAGGAAAGCCCGTTCGGCATCCTGCCCGTCTGGCAATTTCAGGGGCGCGAGACCTGGACGATGATCGGCTATCATGCCGTGCCGGTGATCGCCGACGCCTACCTCAAGGGGATCGGCGGCTTCGACGCCAACCAGGCGCTCGACGCGATGGCCGCGAGTGCGACCTACGCGCCTTATGGCGGCCTCGGCGACTATATGAAGCTCGGCTACGTGCCGATCGACAAGGAGCCTGAGGCGGCATCCAAGACGGTCGAATATGCCTATGACGATTGGGCGATCGCGCAGATGGCGCGCAAGCTCGGCCGTACCGATATCGCGGCGACGTTCGAGAAACGCGCATCCAACTGGCGCAACAGCTTCGATCCGAAGACCGGCTGGGTCCGCGCCCGGCTTTCGAGCGGCGCCTTCCGCACCCCGTTCGATCCTGTCTCGATCAAATATGGATCGGATTATACCGAAGGGAATGCGTGGCAATATTCGTGGTTCGCGCCGCAGGACGAAGGCGGGCTCGTCCGCCTGCTTGGCGGCGACAGGAAGACCGTCGCCAAGCTCGATGCGATGTTCGATTACGACAACAGCAAGCTCGATTATTCCTCGTCCGAGGACATCGCCGGGCTGATCGGCCAATATATCCACGGCAACGAACCGAGCCATTCGGTCGCCTACCTCTACGTCTATGCCGGCGCACCGTGGCGGACGCAGGAACGTCTGAAGCAGATCGTCGACAGCCAGTACAAACCGACGCCCGACGGCCTCGCCGGCAACGACGATCTCGGCCAGATGTCGGCCTGGCTCGTCTTCACCAGCCTGGGTTTTTACCCCGTGACGCCCGGCAGCCTGGAATATGTGATCGGGCGTCCGTTCGTGGCGCGTGCGACTTTGCACCTGCCCAACGGCAAGCGCTTCACCGTCAGCGCGGACGATCCGGCCAAGCCTTATATCGGCACGGTTCGGTTGAACGGCGTGCCGTTGGCGCGATCCTATATCCGCCACGACGAGATCATGGCGGGCGGTACGCTCGAATTCCGGATGCGAGCCAAGCCCGATAGGGCATGGGCGACCGCTAAAGGCGCCCGTCCCTTTTCGATGACGCATTGAGGCAATCCAGCAAAATGAAGGCGCGCGGCGATTCGCCCGTGACAGGCGGCGAGGATCATGTCTTCACTGGGTTCGGGCGGTCTCGGAGCCGTCATGGCGCGCCGGTACGGGAATGGGCTTGGCGAACGACTATGTCTTCCGGCCTGAAGAGCGGCCGACCTTCCCCGGTTCGCCTTTCGCCCCGGCGCTTACGCTGCCGCGGCGGCTCGCTTACGGCGCGGTGGGGGTACTGGTCGGCGCGACCGCATCGCTCGGCAATGGCCTGGTCAACGTAAACGTCGCCAACCTGTCGGGCGCGCTCGGCACCTATGCGGTCCAGGCGACCTTGCTGCCGGCCATCTATGTCGCCGCCAATGCCAGCGCCAATCTGATGCTGGTCAAGGGCCGCATCCAATATGGCATCCCAGCGATCACCCATGGGCTGCTGATCGCTTATGCCTGTGCCGGCCTGCTCCAACTCCTTTTCCCGGGCTTTGGCGGTGCGGTGCTGGTCCGCTTTATCAGCGGCATGACCGCCGCCGGTCTGACCACCTTGGCCATCTATTATCTCATTCTGGCCTTTCCGCTGAAGCTTCGGCCGCTGGCGCTGGTGGTCGGCATCGGCACCGTCCAGCTGGGACTGCCGATCGCGCGCATGATCCCGATCGAGATGCTCGCGCTCGATCACTGGCGCGGACTCCACCTGATCGAAATCGGACTGGCGCTGACCGTGCTCGCCGCGATCAGCGCGGTGCCGCTGCCGCCAAGCGAATGCAGCCGCGCATTCAAGCCGCTCGATTTCCTGACCTATGGTTTGTTCCTGCCGGCGATGCTGCTGCTGTGCAGCGTGCTCGGGCTCGGCCGCTTGCTGTGGTGGACCGACACGCCCTGGCTCGGCGCGGCCTTGGCGGCTTCGGTCGCTTTGTTCGCCGCCGTAGCCTTGCTCGAACATCTTCGCTCCGATCCGTTATTCCAGCTCAAATGGATCGGCAGTTACGACATTGTGCGCTTCGCCGCGGTCGCCCTGGTCGTGCGCCTGGCACTGGCCGAACAGACCTATGGCGCGGTCGGCCTGCTCACCGCCGGCGGGCTCACCAACGATCAGCTCCATCTGTTGTTCGCGATCGTGCTGGTGGCAATGGTGCTGGGCATCGTCACCGCCGCCTTGACCATTTCGCAGGAGCGGTTGCGCTATCAGGTGATGATCGCGTCGCTGATCATCGCGCTCGGCGCCTGGCTCGATACCGATGCGACGAATGTCACCAGGCCGCCCCAGCTTTATCTGAGCCAGGCGCTGATCGGCTATGGCACGACCCTGTTCGTCGGCCCCGCTCTGGTGTTCGGCTTCCTGCGCATGATGCAGCGTGGGCCCAACCATCTCGTCAGCTTCATCGTGCTGTTCAACGTGACGCAGAATGTCGGTGGCCTCGCCGGATCGGCCTTGCTTGGCACGTATCAGGTGGTCGCGACGCGAGCGCATGCCGGCGCCCTATCCGAGCATCTCACCTCCGCCGATCCGCAGGTGGTCGCGCGCATCCAGGCGGGCGTCGCCAGCCTGTCCGGCGCGCTGACCGACCCTGCGCAGCAGGCCGCGCAGGGGGCGGCCCTGCTCGGCCAGGCGCTGAACCGCGAAGCGACGGTCCTCGCGTTCGGCGACGTGTTCCGCTTCGTCACCGCGATCGCTTTAATCCCCGCGCTTTATCTCGCCGCCCGGCTTGTCGCCGACGCGATCCGCAACCGACGCCAGGAGGTCCGGCCATGACCGACACTGCCGCGCAGCCCGCCGCCGAAGCCCCGCCGCCGCCGACATGGCACGCGCCGCGCAAGAGCCGCCTCGTGGTAGCGCTGATCGTGCTGGTCGCGTTCGCCGCGATCCTTGCCTTGCTCGCGGCCTGGCGCCTGCCCCCCTTCTCCGGGGGCAACGAGCGCACCGAAAATGCCTATGTGCGCGGCCGCACGACCGTGATCGCGCCACAGGTCAGCGGTTATGTCGTGGCGGTGCTGGTCAAGGATTATGAGCAGGTCCGCGGCGGGCAGATCATCGCCCGCATCGACGATGCGATCTATGTCGCGCGCGTCGCGCAGGCCCGCGCCAACCTTTCCGCGCAACGGGCCGCGCTCGCCAATAGCCGCCAGGCGCATGCCGCCCGCACGGCCAGCCTGCAGGGGCAGGTAGCGGGACTCGGCAATGCGCAGGCCCAGTTGCTGCGCGCCCGCGCCGACATGGCGCGGGTCGACGATCTGGTGAAGGACGGATCCGTCTCCAAGCGCGAGCGCGACCAGACACTGGCGGCCTTGCGTCAGGCCGAAGCCCAGGTCCGCCAGGCGGACGCCGCCGATCAGATCGCGCGCCAGGATATCCGCACCGTCGATGTCGGGCGTGGCGGGCTCGAAGCGCAGGTGGAGGCAGCCGAGGCCCAGCTCCGCCTGGCCCAGATCGATCTCACCCACACGGTCATCCGCGCGCCCGAGGACGGGCAATTGGGCGAGGTCGGCGTCCGCATCGGCCAATATGTCACCAACGGCACCCAGCTGTTCACATTGGTGCCGCCCGATCGCTGGGTGATCGCCAATTACAAGGAAGCCCAGACCGCGCATATGGCGCCCGGCCAGAAAGCGAGCTTCACCGTCGATGCGCTCGGCGGCGCACGCCTGAACGGCCATGTCGAACGGCTGTCGCCCGCCGCCGGCTCCGAATTTTCGGTGCTCAAGCCCGACAACGCCACAGGCAATTTCGTCAAGGTCCCGCAGCGGATCGGCGTCCGCATCGTGGTCGATCCGGATCAAGCGCTCGCCGCGCGGTTGCGGCCGGGCATGTCGGTCGAAGCCACGGTCCATACCTCCCGATGAAACGCCGCGTCGCTTTGTTCCTGGTCTTGGCCACAGGCGGATGCGTGGGGCCGCGCCCTGCCCCGCCGAGCGCGGCAAGCGTCACGCCTCCGGCGGCCTGGCAGACCGCGCTTCCCGCGACCGCATCGATCGAAGCCAACTGGTGGCAGGGCTTCCATGATCCGGTGCTGACGCGCGTCGTCGCAGCAGCACTCGCCAACAACAGCGATGTTGCGATCGCCGCCGCGCGCGTCAGCGAGGCGCGTGCACAATTCCATCTTGCCCATGCGCAACTGCTGCCCACGGCCGGGCTCGCGGTTGGCGGCGACCGCGAACGCTTCCTCAATGCCTTCGGCGTCGGCACCTACCAGACCGCGGGCGAAGCCGAATTGTCCGCGAGCTACGATCTCGACCTGTTCGGACGGCTGTCCAACGCCAGCGCGGCCGCGCGTGCGTCGCTCCTCTCGACGCAGGCCGCCTACGCCGCGGTCCGTCTCGCGGTCGCCACGTCGGCGGCCAGCGGCTACATCACGCTGCGCGCGCTCGATGCGCGGCTCATAATCCTGCGCGAAACGCTGACCGCGCGTGAAAATTCGGTCCACATCACCCGCCGGCGGGCCGAGACCGGCTATTCGAGCGAACTGGAACGCCAGCAAGCCGAAGCCGAATATCAGGCGACATTGCAACTCATTCCCGTGGCCGAACTCGCCATCAAGCGACAGGAGGACGGGCTGAGCCTGTTGCTCGGCGAAAATCCGCGCGCGATCGAACGCGGCGCGGCGCTCGACACTTTGATGCCCTTGCCCGTTCCCGCCACCCTGCCCGCCGCCTTGCTGCGCGGCCGGCCCGATATCGCCCAGGCCGAGCAGCAGATGATCGCGGCCGACCATTCGCTCGACGCCGCGCGCGCCGCCTTCATGCCCGACGTGCGGCTGAGCGCGGCGGGCGGTTATGTCGCATCGACCCTGATCCCCGATCCGGTCCGCATCTTCTCGCTCGGCGGCAGCATATTGGCGCCTCTGTTCGAAGGGGGAGCCTTGCGCGCGCAAGCCGATGCCGCGGCCGCCCGCCGCGATCAGGCTGCGTTCGGCTATCGCCGCACCGCGCTCGCTGCCTTCCGCGACGTCGAGGATGCATTGGCCGCGATCCAGCGCTCCGCCGAACAGGAGAAAGCGCTGGCCGGACAGCGCGACGCGCTCGCCATCGCATTGCGTCTTGCCACCAACCGCTACCTGGCGGGCTATGCCTCCTATCTCGACAAGCTCGACGCCCAGCGCGGGCTGCTCGCCGCCGAGCTGCAACTGGTGCAGGCCCATGCCGACACGCTCAACGCCCAGGTGGCGCTCTACCAGAGTCTGGGCGGAGGCTGGTCCAGCGATACGCTGGCGGCCGGAAAGGAGTGATCCGATGAACCCATCCTATTTCTCGGCGATAGCGGGCCTGACCGGCGCCGCCATCGGTGGCCTGACGTCATTTGGCACGTCCTGGATCACCCAGCAGACCCAGTCACGCCAACGCGAGCGGGAAATCGCGCGCACGCGCCGCGAGCGCCTGTTCACCGCGTTCATCGAGGAAGCCTCGCGCCTGTTCGCAGACGCGCTCGGGCACGAAAAGGATGACGTGGACGACCTTGTCCGGCTCTACGCGCTGGTGGCGCGGATGCGGCTGGCGGCATCGCCCGCGGTCGTCGAGACAGCCGAGCGCGTCGTGCAGGCCGTGATTGACGCTTATCAGGCGCCGAACCGCACACTGCGCGAACTGCACCTGTTCGCGCGCGAGGGGAATATGGATCCCCTGCTTGAATTTAGTGAGGCTTGCCGCATCGAATTGATGGAGTGCTGACGCGGGGCGATCGGCTGGTCATCCGGCGCGGCCCTTCGGCCTGACCGCCAACCTTTGCCGATGCGAGAAAGGGAGCCGCCTGGGCTCCCTTTTGATCAGCCTGCATGGGCTGATGGTGCGGTCGAGAAGACTCGAACTTCCACGGCCTTTCGGCCACAACGACCTCAACGTTGCGCGTCTACCAGTTCCGCCACGACCGCACATCGGGATAGTCCCCGGCGGGCCGGGGCTGGTGAGGCGGTGCCCCTAGCAGGGGTTTTTCCGCCCGGCAAACCCCAAATCGCCGATCGAGCCTTCCGGAGTGCGGTTCGGCATCCGCCGAGCCCTGCCGCACCGGCCCGCACCCCCACCCGGCCTCCCATAGAATACCCTGTTGGGAGGCCGTCGGGGTCCCTACGAAGTATTACTTCGTGGGATGCCGTGCGTGGGGGTGCGGGCCGGTGCGGCTATCCGCGTGAGCGGATCAACTCAATTGCCGTCACCGCCCGCGAAAGTGACGTTCACCTTGGACGAACTGGCGGGCACATCGACCGCGGCGCCGTCGAAATTGGCCGTCGCTCCGGGCGCGAGACGCGCGACCGGACGCGTGATCGTCCAGGTATAGACGGTCTTGCCCTGCGCGTTCTTCAGCTCGGCCCGGATGTCGGGCACGGGCTGCTCGACCTTGGTCGGATTCCAGATTCGGCCGGACACCGCGAACAGCTGACTGCCGCCCGCAATCATGCGCCAATCCGGCTCGCGCGTGATGGCGATACCGAGCGGCACGCGGCGATCGCCGATGCCCAATCGCGACGCGATCTGATCCGGGCCCATCAGCACCGTTGCCGCGACGCCGCCCAGGATCACGACCAGCACCACCAGCGCGAGCAGGAGCCAGGGGCCACGCCGGCGCCGGACCGGCGCCTCGTCCGCCTCGGCCGACGGATCTTCGCTCATGTCGGGCGCCACCGTCACAGGAATGGCCGCGGGAATCGGCGCGACCGGCGGTGGCGTCTGCGGCAACGGGGTCGACGCGGGCAGATGCCCGGGCTCGAACCAGCTGGTGTCGCAGGCCCGGCAGCGAATTTTGCGGCCGTTCGGACCGATCGCGTTATCGGGGACGTCGTAGGTGGCGCTGCAATGGGGGCAGGAAAGCTGCATGGCCGTGATAAAACATGGTGGCCGCATGCCTGCAAGCATCGCGTGCGCAGCGGATGCTTTACGCGCATCCTTTCCCCGTGCGATGCGGACCGGGAGAGCGCTTTGGGAGGAGCAGGCACACGCCGATGGCCGGCATCGTCCAGTTCGACAATGTCGGCCTGCGCTACGGCACGGGTGCGGAGACGCTGGCTGGCCTGAGCTTCACGCTCGCGCCTGGCTCGTTCCATTTCCTCACCGGCGCGTCCGGCGCGGGCAAGACCTCGCTCATCAACCTGATCACGCTCGCGCAGCGGCCGAGCCGCGGCATCGTCAGCCTGTTCGGCGAGGATGCCGCCAACCTTCCCCGCAAGCAGCTGCCTGCGCTCCGGCGACGGATCGGGGTCGTCTATCAGGATTTCCGGCTGGTTCCGCAGCTCTCGGCTTTCGACAATGTCGCGCTGCCGCTCCGCATCGCCGGCATGGCCGAGCGCGAGATCGGCCCGCGCGTCGAGGAATTGCTGGAATGGGTCGGGCTGGCCCCGCGCGCGACCGCGCGCCCGGCAACCTTGTCCGGCGGCGAGCAGCAGCGCGTTGCGATCGCGCGCGCGGTCATCTCGCACCCGGAGCTGATCGTCGCGGACGAGCCGACCGGCAATGTCGATCCCGATATGGCGGCACGCCTGCTGCACCTGCTGGAAGCGCTCAACCGTCAGGGCACGACCGTGCTGATCGCGACGCACGACGTCCACTTGCTGCGCCAGATGCCGAGCGCGAACATCATGCGGCTGGCCAAAGGCCGGATCGACGATCCCACCGGCGCGCTTCGCTTCCCGCCGCGCGAGACCGACGCATGAGGCCAAAGCTCGCCCTGCTCGTGCTGCAGCGGCAGCGGCCCGGCACCTTCGCTCTGCTGATCGCAGCAACGTGCCTGCTGATGCTGCTCGCGGCGGCCCTGACATTGGCGCTGCGCGGCGCGGCCCAGGAGGTGACGACCGCCGTTTCCAAGCGCGTGCTGGTGCAGGTCGTCGATGCCGATCCGATCCGGCGCGACAGCGTCGCCGACGAGGTGATGGCGCGGCTTGATCGCATTCTTGGCTTCGGTTCGGCGCATCGTGTGCCGACGGAAGAAGCGCAGGCTTTGATCGCACCCTATATGGACGGCGTGCGCGTGACCGACCTGCCTCTCCCCGTCCTGATCGAGCTCAAGGGTGGCAATCGCGCCGCGATCGCGCAGAGCTTCCGCGATCTGCCGAGCGTGCAGGTGACAGCGGCGGGCGCCGAACTGGATCCGCTCGTGCGCCTGATCGACGCGCTGCGCGCGGTGTCGCTCGGCATCGCGCTGACCGCCGCCGCCGCGACCGCGCTCATCGCGATGCTGGCCGCGCGCGCGGCACTGGCGCGGGAAGCAGCGACGCTCGGCATCCTGCACGCGCTGGGCGCGACCGACCGGCAGGTTTCGCGGCTCGTCACCGGAAAGATCGCGCGTGACGCCGGGATCGGCGCAGCGATCGGATCGACGGTAGCCCTGATCGTCATCCTGATGATCGCCTCCCGTGTCGCCGAGGTCGGCGCGGGCGTGAACCCGCATCTGACGCCGCAATCCTGGATCATTCTGTTGCTCATGCCGCTCGCTCTGGTCGGACTGGCGGTGCTGGCCGCGCAGACCGCTTTGGTCGCGGCACTGCGGCGGGCGCTATGATCCGCCGGCTGTTCAGCGCGCTCGTCCTGTTATGGGCGCTCGGCTTCGTCTGGTTCGCGATCGATCTGCCGCGCCCGGCGGGGACCGAAAAGACCGATGGCATCGTCGTGCTGACGGGCGGGCCCGGGCGCATCCAGCGCGGGCTCGACATACTCAAGGCCGGTCACGCGCAACGCATGCTGGTGTCGGGCGTCGATCGGCGCGTGCGGCCGGTCGATCTCGTCGAAACCTACCATGTCACGCCCGCTTTGCTGGCGGACGTCGATCTCGGCCGCTCGGCGGTCGACACGCGCTCAAACGCGCTTGAGACGCGGCGCTGGATCGCGGATCATCATTATGGATCGATCCGGTTGGTCACCACCGACTGGCACATGCGCCGCGCCCGCTTCGAGCTGCGCCAGGTGATGCAGGGCATCACCGTCGTGCCCGATGCGGTGCCGAGCGAACCCGATCTGCTCGGGCTGCTGCGCGAATATCACAAATATCTGCTGCGGCGCGGAGCGGCGCTGATCGGGCGGTAGCCCGATTCCGTCATTCCCGCGAAGGCGGGAATCCATAAACTCTATCGTTCAAGAATATGGATTCCCGCCTTCGCGGGAATGACGATGAAACTCTATTCGTGCGTGCGCCCGAAATCGGGCCGTTCGTCGTCCTGGCCCTGCTCGATGATCGAACGGCGGATCGCGCGGGTACGCGTGAACAGGTTGAAGAGCGTGTCGCCATCGCCCCAGCGGATCGCGCGCTGGAGCGCGGTCACGTCCTCGGTCAGGCGCTGCAATATCTCGAGCACGGCTTCCTTGTTGTTGAGGAAGACGTCGCGCCACATCGTCGGGTCAGACGCGGCGATGCGCGTGAAATCGCGGAAGCCGCCCGCCGAATATTTTATCACCTCGCCCTGCGTCACATTTTCGAGGTCCGATGCGGTGCCGACGATCGAATATGCGATCAGATGCGGCACGTGGCTGGTCACCGCCAGCACCAGATCATGGTGGCGCGCGGTCATGATCTCGATGTTCGAGCCGAGCTTTTCCCAGAAAGCCTTGACCCGCTCGACCGCCGCTTCCGGCGCATCCTCGGGTGTCAGAATGACCCAGCGGCCATGGAACAGGGTCGCGAAGCCCGCATCCGGCCCGCTATGCTCGGTGCCCGCGACCGGATGGCCCGGGACAATCAGCGCGTTCGGCAAGGCCGCGCGCAACGCTTCCAGCACGCTCAATTTGGCGCCGCCGACATCGCTCACGATCGCATCGGCAGGCAGATCGGCGGCGAACGCTTCCGCCGCCGCACCCATCGCGCCGACCGGCACGCACAGCATCACCAGATCGGCATCGATCACCGCCGCGCCCGCCGTATCGGGCACATCGTCGGCGATACCCAGTTCCACGACGCGCTCACGCACCGCCGGATCGGCGTCAAAGGCCGTCAGCCGCACAGTCGGCATATGATGCCGGACGCCGCGCAGGATCGACGAACCGATCAGGCCCAGGCCGATGACGGTGATGCGCGCGAAGGGCAGCATCAGCCGGCCTGCTCCACCAGTTCGCGCAAGGCAGCGGCGACCGCCTTGATCTCCTCCTCGGTGCCGATCGTGATGCGCAGCCCGTGCGCGAGGCCCTGATTGGGCAACCAGCGCACGATATAGCCGCAGTCCATCAGGCCCTTATAAGCTTCCTCGGCGGTCAATTTGCCCTCGAACAGGACCAGCGAGAAATTGGCCTTGCTCGGCACCGCGCGCAGGCCCTTGTTGCCCATCGCCGCGATCTCGCCCTCGAACCAGGTGCGCCACTTGAGATTATGGTCGTGGCTCGCCTGGACGAAATCGTCCGCGTCGAGCGCCGCGACTGCCGCGTGCTGGCCCGCGGTCGAGACGTTGAACGGCGCGCGGATCTTGTACATCGCCTGGATCACGCGCGCCGGACCATAGGCCCACCCGATCCGTTCGGCGGCAAGCCCGTGGATCTTGGAGAAGGTGCGCGTCACCAGCACGTTCGGCTCGGTCCGCGCCAGATCGAACGCGCCGTCGTCATCCTCGGGGTCGAGATATTCGCTATAGGCCTGGTCGACGACCAGCAGGCAGTCCCCGGGCAGGCCGGCGTGGAGCCGTTTCAGTTCGCTCCGCGACGTGTAGGTGCCGGTCGGATTGTTGGGATTGGCGATGTAGAGGACGCGCGTTCTCGGCGTTACCCGCGCCAGCAGCGCGTCGACGTCGGTCGCATAATCCTTGTCGTCGGCCTCGATCGGCTCGGCGCCGACGCGGCGCGCCGCGATCGGATAGACCGAGAAACCGTAGCGCACATACAGCACCTCATCGCCCTGCCCGGCAAAGCCACCGGCCGCGAGGTGGAGCACGTCGTCCGATCCGGTACCGTGGATGATCCGCTCCGCCTCGATTCCGTACTTGGCCGCGATCGCCTCGCGCAACGCCGCCGCGCCGGCATCGGGATAGCGGTCGAGCGTGGTTACCGCCGCCAGAAACGCGTCGCGCGCCTGGCGGCTGGTGCCGAGCGGATTTTCATTGGACGAAAGCTTGTGAACCTTGCGGCCGTCGTCCGTGGTCGAACGGCCGGGAACGTAAGGCGAGATCGCCTCGATCCAGGGTTTGGGCGTGAGATCACTCATGGTCGGGGGCTTTAGACGATGGGCCGTTATTGACAATAAGCGCGAGCGGCCCCTAGCCCGCCCGTCCGATGTCCGACGATCAACGCTTCGGCCTTGCGCGCCATGTCACGCTCCCCGGGCCATTGCGGCTCGATGGGGGCGGCCGCCTCGCGCAGGTCGAGATCGCGTACGAGACCTACGGCACGCTCAATGCCGACAAATCCAACGCGATCCTGATCTGCCACGCACTGACCGGCGATCATCATGTCGCATCGGCCCACCCGATCACGGGCAAGCCCGGCTGGTGGACGCGCATGGTGGGCGCGGGCAAGCCGATCGATCCGGCGCGGCACTTCGTCTTGTGCGTCAATGTGCTGGGCTCGTGCATGGGCTCGTCCGGCCCGGCTTCGACCAATCCGAAGACGGACAAGCCTTATGCGATGGCCTTCCCGGTCATCACCGTGCGCGACATGGTGCGCGTGCAGGCCTTGCTGCTCGACCATCTCGGCATTCCCGCGCTCGCGGCGGTCGTCGGCGGATCGATGGGCGGGATGCAGGCGCTCGAATGGGCGGCGACCTATCCCGATCGTACGCGCGCCGCGATCGTGATCGCATCGGCCGCGCGCCACAGCGCCCAGAATATCGCCTTCCACGAGGTTGGCCGCCAGGCGATCATGGCCGATCCGCGCTGGCAGAAGGGCAATTATTACGACAGCGGCGAGGCGCCGTCCGCCGGCCTCGCGGTCGCGCGGCTGGCGGCGCACATCACTTATCTGTCGGAAGCCGGCCTGCACGAGAAGTTCGGCCGCAAGCTCCAGGATCGCGGGCAAAAGGGCTTCGGCTTCGACGCCGATTTCCAGGTGGAATCCTACCTGCGCCACCAGGGGATCAGCTTCGTCGACCGGTTCGACGCCAATTCCTATCTCTACATCACCCGCGCGCTCGACTATTTCGATCTGGCGGAGGAGCATGGCGGCCTGCTCGCCAATGCGTTTCGCGGCACGAAGTCGCGCTTCTGCCTGGTCAGTTTCGACACCGACTGGCTCTACCCGACCGCCGAATCGCGCACGATCGTCCACGCGCTCAACGCGGCCGGCGCGGCGGCGAGCTTCGTCGAACTCTCCTCGCCCTTCGGCCATGACGCCTTCCTGCTCGACGTGCCCGAATTGTTCGCGGTGATCGACGGCTTTCTCAAGGCGGGCGAGGCATGAGCGAGATCATTCTCTCCGACGACAAGGCCTTGCTCGATGTCGCGCGCATCCATGGCTGGCTGGCGTCGAGCTATTGGTCGCCCGGCATCGCGCGCGATCTGGTCGAACGCGCGATCGCCGGATCGCACTGCCTCGGCGCCTATCGCGGCGACGAGCAGATTGGCTATGCGCGGATGATCACCGATCATGCGACCTTCGCCTGGCTCGCCGACGTCTGGGTCGATGAGAGCGTGCGCGGCCAGGGGCTCGGCAAGACGCTGGTCGGCTGGTTCCTCGACCATCCCCGTTTCCAGGGCATTCGCCGCTTCGCGCTGGTCACGCGCGACGCGCATGACGTCTATGCGACACAGGGCTTTCACCCGCTGCTCAAGCCGGATCGTTATATGGAACGGCTCGACCCCGGCTTTGTCGATCTGCTGAGAGCCCAGACATGAGCCTGCGCCCCGACCTCGCGATCATCGCCCAGAATGTCACCGAAGGCGCGCGCGTGCTCGATATCGGCTGCGGCGACGGCGAACTGATGGCCGAACTGCGCGACCAGCGTCGCGTCGACGCCCGGGGGCTGGAGATCGACGCGCGCAATGTCAGCCTCGCGGTCGCGCGCGGCCTGTCGGTCATCCAGGGCGATGCGGACGCCGACCTGGTCTATTATCCCGACCGCGCCTTCGATTACGCGATCCTCAGCCAGACATTGCAGACCGCGCGCGCGCCGGACAAGGTGCTGACCGAATTGCTCCGGATTGGCGACCGCGCCTTCGTCTCCTTCCCCAATTTCGCGTACTGGAAGGTGCGCTGGGGTCTGTTCTGGGGCGGGCGGATGCCGGTGACGGCAGCTTTGCCGGTGTCGTGGTACGAGACCGAGAATATCCACCAGCTCACGATCGACGATTTCCGCGCCTTCGTCACCGAACGCGGATTGATCGTGGAGGGCGCCTGGTTCCTGACCGGCGACAAGCGCATCTCGAGCGCGGCGGCGAACCTTCGCGCCGAGCATGCGGTGTTCCTGCTGCGGCGGTGATCTAGCCCCGCAACCGCGCGCCGGCTTTCGCCGCCGCCGCGACGACCTTGTCCGAAATCGCCTGCAATTCCGCGTCGGTGAAGCTCTTCTCGGCCGGCTGCAGCGTCACCGCCACCGCCATGCTCTTCTCATCCTCGGCCAGGCCAGGGCCCGTGAAGACGTCGAACAGCGCGACATCGACGATCGCGTCCTTGTCCGCACCGCGCACGGCGCGCAGCAGGGGATCGGCTGGCGCGTCGCGCTTCACGATGAAGGCGAAGTCGCGCGTGACCGGCTGGAGCGCTGGCGGCGCATAGGCCGTGCGCATGCGGCCCGTATCACGCCTGACGGGAATCGCGTCGAGATGGATTTCCGCCGCGAACGCCGCGCCATCCAGCCCGAACGCCTTGACCGTCGCGGGATGCAGTTCGCCGAATTCGGCGAGGATCGTCTTCGGCCCGAGCCGCAGCGAGCCGGAACGTCCCGGATGCCAGGTCGGCGACACGGCTTCCATCACCTGCAGCCGATCGACCGGTGCGCCTGCGGCAGCAAGCAAAGCCACCGCTTCGGCCTTGGCGTCATAGGCATCGATCTGGCCCTTGCCCGAACGCCAGTCGCGCATGCCCTCGCCCGCCAGCAGCAGGCCCAAGGTCGGCCGCTCGCCTTCCGCAAGATAACGGCGCCCGATCTCGAACAGTCGGATCTCGCCTGCCCCGCGATCGGCATTGCGCCGTGCCGCCGCCAACAGGCCAGGCAGCAAAGATGCGCGCATCGCCTTCAGATCCTCGCTGATCGGATTGGCGAGCACCCACGCGGCGCCGCCGAAGCGGTCGGCTTCGGCCACCGGCAGGAAGCTCCACGTCACCGCTTCGTCGAGCCCGCGCGCGGCGGCGGTGCGGCGCAGGATGCGCTCGATCCGCTGCTCGGGCGTGGCGGTCGGGCGCGCGACGCCATCGGGACATTGTCGATCCCCTCTATCCGCACGATTTCCTCGACGATGTCGGCGACGCCTTCGACGTCGCGGCGCCAGGTCGGCACACGGATCGTCCAGGCGCTGTCGATACCGAAGCCGAGGCCGGTAAGGATTTCGCGTTGGCGCTCAGGCGTGACTTCCATCCCACCGAGACGCGCGGCGGCGTCCGGATCATATTTGATCGTCGGATGACCGAGCGGCGGTTCGCCCGCCTCGATCGCTTCGGTCGGCGTGCCGCCGCAAATATCGAGCACGAGCTGGGTCGCGATCGCGAGCCCGTCGCCCAGGAAGGCCGGATCGACGCCGCGCTCGAACCGCTGGCGCGCATCGCTGGTGAGGCCGAGCTTCTGGCCCGTCCGCGCGATCCGCTCCGGCGTGAAGTAAGCGCATTCGATCAGCACGTCGGCGGTCGTTTCCGACGCGCCCGACGCCTCGCCACCCATGATCCCGCCAATATCGTGGACATGCGTGTCGTCGGCGATCACCGTCATCGTCGCGTCGAGCGTATATTCCTTGCCGTTGAGCGCGGTCAGCGTCTCGCCATCCTGCGCCTTGCGCGCGACCAGCCCGCCGGTGAGCTTCGCCACATCATAGACGTGCAGCGGCCGCCCATGATCGAGCATCACATAATTGGTGATGTCGACCAAAGCCGAGATCGGACGCTGGCCGACCGCCTTCAGCCGGCGCTGCATCCATTCGGGCGAGGCGCCGTTCGTCACGCCCTTCACCACCCGGCCGAAGAAGGCCGGGCAGCCTTCCGGATCGAGCGTGGCGATCGAAACCGGCGACGGCCCCTCGCCCCGGATCGCGGGCACATCGAGCGGCTTCAATGTACCGTAGCCACCCGCCGCGAGATCGCGCGCGATGCCGCGCACGCCCATGCAATCCTGGCGGTTGGGTGTGACCGAGATATCGATCACCGGATCGCCCAAGCCGCGATACTCCGCGAACGCCGCGCCGATCGGTGCATCGGCGGGAAGCTCGATGATGCCGTCATGCTCGTCGCCGAGTTCCAGCTCGCGCACCGAACACATCATACCGTTGGATTCGACCCCACGGATCGCCGCGACGCGCAGCACCATGCCGTTGGCCGGCACGGTCGTACCGGGCGAACCGAACACCCCGACCAGGCCGGCGCGCGCATTGGGCGCGCCGCACACGACCTGCAGTCCGTTCCCGTCGCCGGTGTCGACCGTGAGCACCTGCAGCTTGTCGGCCTGTGGATGCGGCGCGGCGGTCAGCACCTTCGCCACCGTGAAGCCCGCCAGCTTCGCCGCCGGATCGTCGACGCCTTCGACCTCGAGCCCGAGCTTGGTCAGCCCGATCACGATCTCGTCGAGCGTGGCGGTGGTTTCGAGATGGTCCTTCAACCAGGAGAAGGTGAACTTCATGCGCCGACTCCCCCGCTGAGCGTGGGAACATCCAAAGCGCGGAATCCGTAATGGCGCATCCAGCGCAGATCGCCGTCGAAGAAGGCGCGCAGATCGTCCATGCCGTATTTGAGCATCGCCAGCCGGTCGACGCCCGTGCCGAAGGCGAACCCCTGATATTCGTCGGGATCGAGCCCGCACGCGGCGATCACCTTGGGGTGGACCATGCCCGAGCCGAGCACCTCCATCCAGCCTTCGGACCCGCCGATCACGCGGCGGCCCTTCTCGATCGAGTAACCGACATCGACCTCGACCGAAGGCTCGGTGAAGGGGAAGTAAGACGGGCGCAGCCGCAACACGATGTCGTCGCGCTCGAAATAGGCCTTGAGGAAGGTCTCCAGCGTCCAGCGCAGGTGACCGAGGTGGATGCCCTTGTCGATCACCAGACCTTCGATCTGGTGGAACATCGGCGTGTGCGTGGCATCGCTGTCCGAGCGATAGACGCGGCCCGGCGCGATGATGCGGATCGGCGGCTTCTGATTGAGCATCGTGCGGATCTGCACCGGCGAGGTGTGCGTGCGCAGCAGCATGCGCCGCGTCTCGTCCAGCTCAAGATACTCGCCCGTCGCCTGCTCCGGCGATGGGTTGAAATAGAAGGTGTCGTGCATCGCGCGCGCCGGATGCGTTTCCGGAATGTTGAGCGCGGTGAAATTGTGCCAGTCGTCCTCGATCTCCGGACCGGTCGCGACCGCGAAGCCCAGATCGGCGAAGATTTCGGCGAGCTCGTCCAGCACCTGACTGACCGGATGGACCGAACCCTGCCGTCCCCCCGCGACCGGCAAGGTCATGTCGAGCGTCTCGGACGCGAGCTTTGCGTTCAACGCGGCACTGTCGAGCACCGCCTTACGCTCCGCGATCGCATCGGTGACGGCGGCGCGCAGGCCCTGGATCGCCGGGCCCTTCTCCTGTCGTTCCTCCGGCGACATGCCGCCGAGCGTCTTCAACAGGCCGGTGATCGTCCCGCTCTTGCCGAGCGCGCTCACGCGCAGCGCTTCCAGCGCATCGGCATCGGCGCTCGCTATGGCGACCAGCAGTTCGGCCTTTTGTTGTTCTAAATCCGTCACTTCTCTACCCGTCATTCCCGCGAAGGCGGGAATCCATAAACTCTATCGCTTCGGAATTGTCGGCGCGAAGCCAAAGCCTTCCGCCAGATCAACCCATCCCGGATTGTCGCTCTCTACCAGATTGAGCTTCCAATCCCTGTTCCATTTCTTGAGCTGTTTCTCACGAAGGATGGCGTTGGCCATATCGTCGAACATCTCGAAACGGACGAGGCGAACGACCCCGTAGCGGGACGTGAAGCCCTCAATCAAGCCTTCCCGGTGCTGATGCAGTCGCGCCAGGAGATCGGACGTGACTCCGATATACAGCGTGCCGCACTTGCCGCTGGCGAGAATGTAGACGCAAGGCTGCCGCTCACGACGCATCACCTCCGATACGTCCGATCTGCATATCCGGGAAATATGGATTCCCGCCTGCGCGGGAATGACGAAGCGGATCAATTCAGTTCGATCGCCCAGGTGATGAGGGCGCCGTCGTCGGGGTCGTCGCGCGTGCCCGTCCGGACGAAGCCGTTCTTTTCGAGCACGCGTTGCGACGCCGGATTGTCCACGCTGGTCCCAACGGTCAAGCCATGATGGCCCTGGCGTGCCAAAAGCGGCAGCAAAACCGCCAGAGCGCTCGTCATCACACCCTGCCCCTGATGCGCCGACGCCACGCCATAGCCGATCTCGTAGCGCCCGTCCGGCTCGCGCCTGGTGAAGCTGATCATGGCGACGACGACATCGGATTCGCTGACGAGCCAGGCGACGGGACGATCATCGTCGTCGGCGAGGCCGGCGGTGATGCCGCGCAGCATGGCGAGAACTTCGGGCGGGGCGATATTGCCTTCGGTGACGGTCAGGTTCGCAGAATGCGCGGAGGCTTCGCCCAGAAGCCAGGCGAAATCCGCGTCGGTCATGTCGTGGATGCGAAGCATAGCTGCTGTTGTGCGACTATTGTCCCGACTTCAACCGGGCTGGCCATTTGGATGGTCTCGATCGAGCGCCTGCTTCAACGGCATGAGCTGGGCCTCGAAGTTGGTCCACTGATCCAGCCCGCTGCGAAAGATCGGCTGCCGCACCTGCTCCGAGCTCGGCGTGCGGACGCTGCGTTTGCTCTTGTGGAAATCCAGGCAATTCGCCTCGAACGGCAGCGCGCAATGATCGAGGATGCGCCGGACGCTGCCTTCGAGATCCGCGACAACGTCTTCATACTCAACGCGCAGCACCCGCCCGGGAAGCGCCGCATCCCAATGATCCATCAGGTCCAGATAGGTGCGGTAATAACGCGCGATATCCTCGATACTGTAGGTGAACTCCTGGCCGTTCGCGAACAGCTGCTTCAGATTACTGAAGCAGCACGACATCGGATCGCGGCGCGCATCGATGATCACCGCATTCGGCAGCATCAGCTGGATCAGGCCGATGTGACGGAAATTGTTCGGCATCTTGTCGATGAAGCGCGGCCGGTCGGAGCGATAGATGCGCGTCTCGGCCAGATAGCGGCGGCCGAGCGCGGCGAAATCGGCGGCGTCCATCTCGGCTAGGATCGCCGGATAGCGCGGATGCTCGGGATCGGCATTGCGCCCCTGCAGCTCCTGCACATAGCGCTGCACTTCTGCCAGCTCCTGCGTCCCCTCGACCTCCGAGTGCGAGGACAGGATCTGCTCGATCAGGGTCGATCCCGATCGCGGCAGCCCGACGATGAAGATCGGGTCGCGCTCCGGCGTCCCCCATCCCGCGCGCTCGGCGAAGAAGGCGGAGGTGCAGACCGCGATCTGGTTGCGCGTATTGGCTTCGATCAGCTCAGGGCGGTAGTTGCTCGCGGCGCGCTGCAGGGCATTGCCGCGCGCATAATAGTCCCAGGCCCGGGAATGATCGCCGCGATCCTCGAACGCCTTGCCGAGCGCGAAGCAGAGATGCACGCGATCGACATCATGCGTGGCCGGCGCGGCTTCGGCCGTCTGTGCGATGGCGATCTCGCCGTCAGCGAAGCGATAGGTCTTGAGATTGGCGAGGCTCCAATAAGCATCGCCGAAATCGGGACGTTCTGCGGCCGAAGCGCGATAGGCAATGATCGCCTCGGGCAAGTCGCCCACCGTCTTCAGCGCGTGCCCCAGCCAGAGATAGAGGTCGGCGCGTGCCTGGGTCGTGCTTTGCGCATCGATCGGATCGGCGCCGGGCGGCGCGGGCGGCGTATCGGCCAGCATCGCGCGATACATGAGGATGGCATCCGCATGCCGGCCGAGCCCCACCGCGATCGTCGCTTCGAGCGAACGATAGTCGCGGTTGGCGGGTTCGGCCGCGAGCAACTCGGCCAGGATAGCCTGCGCCTCGATATATTTCTGCCGATAGGAGAGCGCCTGGGCATATTCGTAGCGTGCCGCGCGATGGTCAGGCAGCATCGCCAGCACGCCCGAGAGCAGGAATTCGGCGTCGTCATAGACCTTGAGCGCGAGGCCGATCTTAGCGAGCAGCCGCATTCCCTCGGGATGGTCGCCATGTGCGAGCAGGAAAGCGCGGATCGTCTTTTCGGCGGCATCGAGATCGCCATCGGAAAAGGCGGCGGTCGCGCTCACCACCTCGGGCGGCAGTGCACGCAAAGTCGCGACATGCATCGCCGCGGTCTCGGCCTCCGCCGGCTGGCCGCTCAGGCGATAGACGCCTTCGAGCATGCGCCAGCTCATCGGCAGCGCGGGATTGAGATTCACCGCACGCAGCAAGGCGGCGATCGCCGTCGGCGCATCCTTGCGCGCGACATGACACAGGCCGCGCTCCTGATGGAGCAGGCTGAAGCGCGGATGCAGCGCGCCGAGACGGTCGAGGCTAGCGAGCGCGTCTGTCGTGCGGCCGGCGCGGCGCAACGCGCTCGCTTCGGCCAGCAGCCGGTTGCGCTCCTGTGTCGGGGATTCGGCGGCAGGAACGGAAGCGGCGAGGTTCATCGACCCTGCGAGATTAGCGGAAAAGGAATGGGCGGCACCTTGGGTGCCGCCCATGACAGTTTTACGACGACTTGGTTTTCAGGCTCAGAAATCGACTCCGACTTTCACACCGAACGTCCGCGGCCGCACCGGCACTTCGGCCTTGATGAACTGCGGAGAGGAGGTGAAGGTCGATGCGTTGCTGTTGGTCGCGTTCTTCACGAACAGGCTGGCGGTGTAATTGTCCTTGGTAAAGCCGACCGAGGCATCGACCGTCGCGTAGGACGGCTGGACATAGCGATATTGGGTCGTGCCGTAGACGCCGGTGACGGCATCGCCCGACGGATAGGTGTTCGGCTCCGAATACATCTTGCCGGTATAGGCCGCCGCACCCGTGACGAACCACTTCATGTCCGTCATCGCCCACTCGTAGCGGACGCGGATGTCGGCCTGGACCTTAGGCGTGAAGGGGGTGACACCGCCCGACTGACCGAACGGATTGAGCACTGGAACGACCGCACCGCCGACAAACTGCGAGGTGATGCACTGGCCTGCGGTCGAGGAAGTGGGCACGTTCGAGATGAAGCAGGGCGAGTTGGTCTGCTTGTTGTCATTGTAGGTCGCGGCGCCCTGCACCGAGAGTCCTGGCACCGGCCGTGCCACGATCTGCAGCTCGACGCCCTTCACATGGTAGGTCGGACCGTTGGTGACGAAGCTGGTATTACCGAAGCCCGCCGCCGGATTGTAGAAGCCGAGCTGGGTGCTCTCCCAGATCATGTAATAGCCCGACAGGTTGAGCTGGACCTTGTGGTCGAACAGGTCGGTCTTGATGCCCGCTTCCCAGTTGGTCAGCGAGTCCGGCGCATAAGCGTTCGGGCGCAGGAACTGCGGTCCGTTCGGGGCGACCGGATCGGGCAGGATCAGCTTGGTGGCACGGTTGAAGCCGCCCGGGCGGAAGCCCTGGCTGAACAAGGCGTAGATCATGGTGTGGTCGCGCGGCTTCCAGGTGATCACCCCGCGGCTCTTGAACCCATGATAGACCACGTGGTCGTTATTGGCGTCGATATTGACGTTGCCCTTCGGGTTGACCAGCACGCCGTTCTGCATGACCGGCAGCGTGTCGGGGACCGCGCAGACGAGGACATTGACGCAATTGCCGGCATAGGTCTGATACTGTCCGCCGACCTCATATTCGTTGTAATTGTAATAGCGGGTGCCGCCGGTGATCGTCAGGTTCGGCAGGATGTCGAAATCGACCGAGCCGAAGAAGGCATATTGCTTATAGCCGCGCTGCGTATCCTCGCCGAAGGCGGTGTTGGGACCCTTGAGCCCCGGATCGTTGGCCGTCGTGTTGGGGATGGTCTGGACCACGCCCGAGCAGGTGACGTTCTGTGCGAGCAGGGCCGAATTGCATTCCGGGATGGTCTTGTAGTTGAAGTCCATCACGTCATAGATTTTGAACTGCTCCCAATAGGCGCCCGCGATCGCGCGGATACGCTTGTCCTCGGGCGTGGAGATGCGCAGCTCGTGGCTCTGGTGGGTGTTGCGCACCTTGTCGTGCCAATAGCCGAGCGGCGAATAGCAGGTGGGCGTATTGTTGCCCCAGCCGGTGCCGCCGCCGGTGCACTGATAGTACATGCCGGCCGCGGTACGCGAATAGTTCGAGTAATCCTGCTGATCCTCGATATGGCGGGTCATGTAGGCGCCGGTATAGACTAGGTGGAAATCGCCGATCTTGCCGTTCAGGGTCCAGGCGGAGTTCCAGTAACGGTCCTTGTTGAAGCTGGGCGTGAACAAGGTCGTCTGAAGCTTTTGCAGCGGCTGGAAATCGAGGCCGACCGGCTCCTGCGCGAACGAACCCTGGGCATCCATATCCTGATAGGATTCGCTGACCAGCAGGTCCCAACCGTCGGTGATCTGCAGCTTGGCCGAGATGCGGCCGCCATCGTAGGTGACGGGGTTGATGTCCTCGCCGGCGATGGTGGCGTTGTTATACTGGCCACCATTCGCCTGCTGGGCGGCAGGCAGCGCGCAGAGGCCGGTGGGCAGGCCGTTGCTGCTCGGCAGGCCGTTGGAGCAGGTGCTGCCCGTGGCCGGGTGGATGTTGAAATAGCCGTTGCCGCCATCGATGTTCGAACGGGTGAAGTTCGACGGGACGTTATCGATATAGCCGCCCTGGCGCTCGTGATAGACCGTGGCGCGGATCGCCAAACGATCGTGGATCACCGGGACGTTGAGCGTTGCGTTGAAGGCCGAATTGGCCGCGCCGCTGGTGGTGCCACCATAGCTGCCTTCGATATGGCCTTCCCAGGTGTTGAGCTTGGGCTTGTTGGTGATGTAGCGGACCGCACCCGCTTCGGCGCCGCCGCCGAACAGGGTGCCCTGCGGACCTTCGAGCACTTCGACGCGATCCATATCGGCCATGTAGACGTCGGCGTTGCGCGCCGGAAACTGCATCGACTGGTCGTCGAGGTAGAGCGCGACGTTCGGGAAGGGCGCGATCGTGGCGCTCGACTGGTTGCCGACGAAGCCGGCCGACAGGCCGCGCATGAAGATCGCCCCGGCGCCGGGGCCGTTGCTGCCATAGGTGACGTTCGGCGTATATTTGAGCAGATCGTCGAAGGTCGCGACGTTGAACTGGGTCAGCGTGTCGCCGGTCAGCGCCTGCAGCGTCATCGGCACGTTCTGGGTGCTCTGGCTGCGCCGCTGGGCGGTCACGACGATGTCCTGCACGCCTTCCGACGGGCCGGAATCGGCGGTAGCGGACACGGGCGCGGCGTCGGCTGTCACGGGATCGGCGGCGAACGCGCTCCCGCTCACGATCGCTGCCGCGGCGCACGAAATCAGATAGCGGGTTTTCATTGTCAGTCCCCCTTTTGGCGTGCCGGCTCTGTCGTCCGGATCGCGGTGGGGGCGCCAAGTCTTTGGGTGAATGCGGTCTATAGGCGACATCTATGGGCGCCGGCGCGGAATCGTCACGCAAGCGTCACGGTACCGTGCTGGCGCAGCATAATTTGTCGCTGAGTCGCGCTCGGGACCTGTACCCGCGCCTTGGGTGCAGCGCACAATATCACCCATCAGATTCAACGTGATAGGATCGCGCCGCGCGTCCACGCGGCCGCCGCCGGGGCTATCGGGCCGCTGCGTGCAATGCCGGCAGGAACTCGGCGAAGCGACGCGCCGAAAGTTCGTCCTGTTTGCCCTTGTCATCGAACCGTCTGAGAGCGACCGCGTCGCGCCAGTAAGCGCGACGCTCGAACGCGGCCGCTTCGGCCGCGTCGAACGGCCCGCCTTGCAGGGCGAGCGACTGGCGCGACGCCAGGCTCAACGTATCATGATAAGCGGGTTCGCGAAGGCAGAGGTAGCGCTTGGCCGCGACATGCAGCGCGATCGGCTGGCACACGGCCTCGTCGAACAGGCCGCCCAGCAGCCGCGCGCCCGCAACTTCATGACGGCCGTCATGCGTGAAGGCGGCGACCGCGTCCTCGCGCTCGAACAGATGGCCGATATCGTGCAGCAACGCGGCGGCGATCAGGCTGGCGGACGCGCCATCCGCCTCGGCCAAAGCGGCGCATTGCACCGCATGTTCGAGCTGGGTGACGTCCTCGCCATAAGTCTGTCCGCCACGTTCGGCATAGATTTGCTCGATATCCGCGAGGCTCGATAGATGGGTCATGCTTCCCCCTCCTCCCGCATGGTCGCCACCACCGCCTTGAGCGCCCGCATCACGGTGCTGCGCCGCCGCTCGCTCTGGCACAAGAGGAAGCCGCGTAACTGATAGCGCCGCTCGCCGGTGTCGAGCGGGCGATACTCGATGCGCGGATCGGGCGGGCATTCGGACGTGAAGAAGACGCTGATCCCCACGCCCAGCGCGATCCCTTCGCGGATCGTCTCACGGCCCTGGAATTCCAGGACCGCCTTCGGAACGACGCCTGCATCCGACAGCGCACGCTCGACGAAGGCGCGCGTCTTGGAGGTGGATTCGCGCAGCAGCAAAATCTGATCGGCCAGCGCATGAACCGACACAACATCGGCCCGCGCCAGTTCATGGCCGCAGGGGAGCGCGCAGCTCAGGCCATCGGTATAAAGCGGATCGTAGCTGAAGGCGGCATCGCCGGGCGGATCGCTGGCGAGCGCGGCGTCGATCTGCGCCTCGCTCAGCCACGTCATCACTTCGCGCGCATTGCCCATGCGGACCTGGATGCCGGTCTGCGGATGGCGCTGCCGGAACAGGTCGACCACCTTCGCCCCATAAAGCGGGGAATCGGATCCAAGGCGCAGCACCCCGCCGGTCAGCGTGGCGGTTTCACCCAACATGTCATCGATATCCGACGCGGTCGCGAACAGGCGCTGCGTCAGCGCGAGCAGGTCGCGCCCGGCGGTGGTGAGCTGGAGCGGCGACTTGCGTCCTTCGAACAGCGACACGCCATGCCGCGCCTCAAGCGCCTTCAATTGCTGGGATAAAGTCGGCTGCGAGACATTCAGCCGCCGTGCGGCGCGGCTGACCCCGCCCTCGACCGCGATCGCGTGGAACGCGCGCAGATGCTGGTAATTGGCGCCCATAACCGTCTGCCGCTAGCCGCCTGCCGTGACGGTCGCGTGACGATTTCGGCATCGATCCATAGAAGTCGCCTATGCGTGGCATTCACGCAATGACTTGGCGCGACCCCGCGTGTCCGTCCGACATCCCTATCCATCGAACCGCGTGCGCGGTGCGTGGCGATTGGGGAGAGCGCCTTGGGGCAGGAATCGTTCGATATCGCGATTGTCGGGGCCGGGATCGTCGGCCTCGCGCATGCGCTCGCCGCGAGCCGGCTCGGCCTGCGCACGATCGTGCTGGATCGCGACGCGCAGGCCAATGGCGCGTCGGTTCGAAATTTCGGCTTCATCACCGTCACCGGGCAGGCGCAGGGCCAGGTATGGCGCCGCGCGCGCCGGTCGCGCGACGTGTGGGCGGAGATTGCCGGCCCGGCCGGGATCGCGATCGAGCAGCACGGCCTCGCACTGATCGCCCAGCGGCCGGAAGCAGAAGCGGTGCTGCACGCTTTTCTCGAAACCGACATGGCCGAAGGCTGCGAATGGCTCGGCCGCGCGCAGGCGGAAACCAGGATCGGGCTGATGCGGCCGGCGCGTCTGCAGGGCGCCTTGTGGAGCACGACCGATCTGCGCGTCGAATCCCGTACCGCCGTTCCGGCTCTGGCGCGCTGGCTCGCCGACCGGGGCGTCGTCTTCCGGCGCGGCGTCGCGGTCCAGGCGGTCGAGACGGGCCGTGTCTATAGCGCCGCCGGCACGATCCAGGCCGACGCGATCATCGTCTGCCCCGGCGATGATCTCGCCTCGCTGTTCCCCGATGTGCTGGCGCGCGCGGGGCTGACACGCTGCAAGCTGCAGATGCTGCGCCTCGCCTCGCCCGGACATCGCCTGCCTGCGACGATCATGTCCGACCTCAGTCTGATCCGCTATCTCGGCTACGCCGCTCTGCCCGCGGGCGCGGCGCTGCGGGCACGGCTCGAGCTTGAGCAGCCCGACCATCTCGCCAACGGGATTCATCTCATTGTCGCGCAAGGCGCCGATGGCAGCCTCGTGGTCGGAGACAGTCATCATTATGCCGACACGCCGGATCCGTTCGCGTCCGACGCGGTCGAACGGCTGATCCTCGACGAGTTCGGCACGCTGTTTGGCATGGTCCCGCCGGTGCTCGAACGCTGGACCGGCACCTACGCCTCCGCTGGCGGCCACAGCCTCGTCGAAACGCCGGCCGAAGGCGTGCGGCTGGTGGTCGTCACCAGCGGCACCGGCGCCTCGACCGCGTTCGCGCTTGCCGAGGACGTGATCGGCGCCGTCACCAACCGTTCGCTGGGAGCAGTCCAATGAGTTTCGCGATCAAGGCCGTGGTGCTCGATTGGGCGGGCACCATGATCGACCATGGCTGCCGCGCGCCGGTGGTGGCGCTGCAGCGCGTGTTCGAGCAAGCCGGCGTGCCTATTTCCGAAGCGGAGGCGCGCGCCGACATGGGCCGCGCCAAGCGCGATCATATCCGCGCGATCCTCGCCGCGCCGCGCGTGCACGACGCCTGGCTTGCGGCGCACGATACGCCCCCGGAGGAAGCCGATGTGACCGCGCTGCACGACGCGGTCGAACCGATGATGCGCGATGCCACGCGCGATTGCGCGACGCTCATTCCCGGCGCGGCCGACTTCGTGCGGCGGTTGCGCGATACCGGAATCAAGATCGCCTCCTCGACCGGCTACACCCGCACGATGATGGCGGACATCCTGCCGCTCGCCGCCGCGCAGGGTTATGTGCCCGACGTCGTGGTCTGCGCGGGCGAAACGCTGCAGGGACGGCCCTCGCCTTTGATGTTGTGGAAGGGGCTGGTCGAACTCGGCGTGTGGCCCGCCTCGGCGTGCGTCAAGGTCGACGACGCGACCGTCGGCATCGCCGAGGGCAAGGCGGCGGGCGCCTGGACGGTCGGCCTGTCCGCTTCGGGTAATGGCGTCGGCCTCGATTATGACGATCTGCAGGCGCTGCCGGCGGACGAACGCGAACGCCGCATCGAAACCGCGGAAGCGGCGCTGCGCGAGGCCGGCGCGGACTATGTGATCGACAGCGTCGCCGACCTCTGGCCCGTGCTGGAGGAGATCGCGGGGCGGATCGGCGCGGGCGAGAAGCCCACCGCATGATCGCCGCCGGCATCGCCGCGCCGAGCCCAACCGGTGGAGGCGAAAGCGCGATAACCCGCTGGCTGCGGACCGCGCCGCCGACCGTGTTCGCGCTCTATGGCGGACTGTCGGCTTTCTTCGCCTATTTCGCGATGTACGCCTATCGCAAGCCCTTCTCGGCCGCGGCTTATGCCCATATTCCGGGCTGGCCGTTCGCGATCGATTTCAAGATCATGCTCGTGATCGCGCAGGTTGCGGGTTACGCTTTGTCCAAGTTCATCGGCGTCAAGGTGGTGTCCGAAATGCCGCCGGCGTGGCGCGCGGCGGCGATCCTGCTGCTGATCGGTTTTTCCGAAGTCGCGCTAGTCCTGTTCGCGGTCACCCCGGCCCCGGTCGGCGTGCTGATGCTGTTCCTCAACGGGCTCGGCCTGGGCATGATCTGGGGGCTGGTGTTCAGCTTCCTCGAGGGTCGCCGGCTGACCGAAATACTGGGTGCGATGCTGTGCGCGAGCTTCATCCTCTCGTCGGGCGTGGTCAAATCGGCGGGCGAGGCCCTGCTGCTCGGCGGCTGGGCGGACGAGCGCTGGATGCCCGCGATGACCGGCCTGCTGTTCGCGCCCTTGCTGTTGCTGTCGGTCGCGGCGCTGACGCAGCTCCCGCCGCCCGATGCGCGCGACCAGGCCGAACGCGCGCCGCGCACGCCGATGGACAGCGCCCAGCGCCGGCGCTTCTTTGGCGCGCACGCATCGGGGCTGGTCGCGCTGATCGCCGTCTATGTCCTGCTCACCGCGTTTCGCGATTTCCGCGACAATTTCGCGGCCGAGATCTGGGGCGAGCTCGGCTATGGCGATCAGGCGGGCATCTTCACCTGGTCCGAAGTACCGGTCGCGATAATCGCGTTGGTCGCGCTCGGCCTGCTCGTCCGCGTGCGGGATAACCGCAACGGCGTGATCTGGAACCTCGTCCTGATCGCGCTCGGCCTCGCCGCCATGGGGCTTTCCACCGCTGCGTTTCAGTTGGGTTTGCTCGGGCCGGTCGCATGGATGATCGTCGTCGGCGCTGGCCTCTATCTTGCCTACACGCCGTTCAACGCTTTGCTGTTCGATCGACTGATGGCCGCGACGCATGCGCCGGGCAATGCGGGCTTCCTGATCTATGTCGCCGACGCCAGCGGCTACGCGGGCAGCGTCGTCCTGCTGCTGCTCCGCAACTTCGCGCACGTCTCTTTGCCATGGGCCGAATTCCTGTGCGCGATCGCCTATGCGACCTGCGTCATCGGCCTGCTGGCCACCGGGTTCGGCCTGTCCCGCCTGCTCCGTTCGATGCCGCCCCATTCGGTCGGGCCGGGCTAAGGCGAGAGGGTGCATCGCAAAAGTGAAATTCCGCATCGCCGCTTGCTATCATTATTCAATCCTGAATATATTCAGGACTGAATAATGATTCGCTGGGGGTTGCACGATGCCGGGAGCAAAGACGTACCATCGATGCGCAGAACGCGCCGAGCTAAGGTCGCGCCTTGCCTCAGGTGCGAGCGTTTTGATGTTAGCACCGCGAAGAATAGGGAAAACGTGGCTTCTTAACAAAATTGGCGAAGACCTTACGACTGAAGGCTGGCTTTGCATCAAAATCGACGTGGAAGGTATGCGTACCGAAAATGAGTTTCTTCGAGCCCTATGTAACGAGATAGAGAAAACACAAGCGCTATCCACGCGTGTTAAGGCGCATTTCCTGCAGCGGTTCAAGCAACTAACAACTCATGTTCAAGACGGGAATCTGGCTGCCGCCATCGGAGACATTGACCCCCGCGAATTCTTGGAAACGTTGATTAGTTCACTGAACAGTGAAGAAAAAGAGACGTTAATCCTCATCGATGAAATAGCACTGTTCATCCATGAGCAAGCGAAGAGCGCCCCTGACGATGCTCGGTCGCTACTGTATCATTTGCGGAAGATGCAACAAGCCTATCCCCGGGTACGCTGGTTCCTCACGGGATCGGTCGGACTGGACATCATTGCGCGCCGCCACAACATGTTAGGCGCGCTTCTGGGTATCGATTCTTACCCCTTGGAACCATTCACACCTGAGGCCGCCAAAGCATATCTTGATGAGCTGAGCACCAGTGGCCAAATCAGCTATCCTTTCAGTCTTGATAAGGAAGGTTTCGAATATCTGGCGCACCAGCTAGGCTGGCTTTCCCCCTATTATTTACGGCAAATTGCGCTTCAGTTACGCCCCACGGGACCTGTTCCTGACCGGAAAACCCACGCGCTGGCCACTGTGGAAGATATTGAAAAAGCCTTTGCCCACCTTCTTTCGCCCACACAACGTATCCATTTTGCGGCGTGGGAAGAGCATATCGACAAGAATTTTAACGATTTAGACACTGACCGTCTGCGCACCATTCTGGACATTGCATGCAATGAAACGAACGGTGAGATTGAAGCAACCTTCCTCACCCGTTTCGGCATCAACGGCCAAGCGCTAACAAGAAGCGGCTTACGAACTCTAATAACATCTTTAGAAACGGACGGATTTCTCCAAAAGAAAGATGGTCGCTGGCGCTTCCGATCTGGCCTGCTTCGCCGCTACTGGAAGGAATACATGGTAAATGACTAGGTCGCCAGGTATATCGCTCTACAACCAGGACCGGTTTGATGACGCCGATTTTGTGGCTAACTTTGTGGCGCGCAACAGACAGGTCGATGCGCTCCTTAACGGTCTTCGGAATATTGTGGAGGGCGGTCCGACAGAGCATGAGATACTCGTTGGTACGCGCGGTATGGGAAAAACTTCGTTACTCCGCCGCCTGGCCATTGGGATTCAGGATGACCCCGATCTCAAAGCTGCGTTTATACCGCTTCGCTTTCGCGAAGAGCAGTACAATATCATTTCACTCGATGCCTTCTGGCGCAATTGTGGCGAGTCCCTCGCCGAATACTGTGAACAACAAGGCAATCAAGATCTCGCCGATAAACTAGATATCGCCATAGAAACCCCAGCTTGGCGAGATGACGTCAAGGCGCAAAACGCATTTCTAGCGGCCTGCAAAGAAGCCGGCGGGCGGGCCATCTTGTTACTCGACAATCTTGATCTGATTTTAGCTGGACTCAAGCCGGATGGCTGCTGGATATTACGAAATGCATTACAAAAAGATAATGGGCCGATTGTCATTGGCGCAGCCACACAATTGCTGGCGCAGGGCGCAGATCGCGAAGCGCCGTTCTATGAATTCTTTAATCCGCACATTCTCGAACCTTTGACCGAAAGGGAATTGCTCGCCTGCCTTAATGCGCTAGCCACAAGGCGTGGAACTGCCGGAACGCCAGTCAAGGCTATATTGGCGAGGGAACCAGAGCGGGTACGAGCGCTCTACGTGTTAACCGGGGGAAATCCTCGCATATTGGGCCTCGTTTATGGTTTACTTGAGCAAGCTGACAGCGCGACGATTTTTGCGGATCTTGAAGCACTTCTTGACCAGGTAACGCCCTTCTACAAAGCAAGGATAGAAGAATATCAAACGCCACTTCAACGTGCGGTTATTGATGGAATCGCGCTTAACTGGGACCCGATTACATCCGGATCACTAAGCCGGCAGACTGGTATAGAGAACACCACTCTATCTCCGCAATTAATCCGGTTAAAGAAGGACGGGCTGATTGAGGAAGTAGAGACATCTGGCACACGCTCCGGCTATCAACTGTCCGAGCGCTTCCTCAATATTTGGTATCTGATGCGGCACGGAACGCGGAAAACAAAACAGCGGCTCCGCTGGTTCACACTATTTCTAACAAAACTCTTTAGCGCTGAAGAGTTACAACGGATGGCGGGGGATGCACGGAGCAGCAATGCCACGTCTCACCCGTTCTACCGCGAAGCTCTATATGAAGCTTGCGATCTATTGATGCTTCACAATACGGCGTCTCTAAATATAAAAATTCCTGTAAAAGGAATTGGTATTTCCAATAACAAACATCAGTTTGACGCTGCCAGCCGCGCGGATTCAGCCAGTGTCCAATCCGAAAGTCAGCTAGAAATCGATTTAAAAAATGTACTAGATTTGCTTGGTATGGGTAAATTTGTGGATGTTTTGGAGAATTCTCAGAAGATTATAAGCGAAAGACTAGGCAATGATTCTACTTTGATGACGCAAAACTTAGTTGCACGTCTAAAGAATTGTCAGGGAATCGCGCTGAATGGCCTCGACCGGTTCGAGGAGGCTATCACTATTTTCAACGAAGTGCTTGAACGCGTGGCAAACAGCCGCTCACGAGATTTCCAGGAAAGGGAGACCGCAGCGTCAATTAATAAGGCTTCGTCACTCGCGGGGCTGAGCCGCCATGAGGAAGCGTTAATTGTCTATGACCAGATCGTCGTGCGCTTTGAGGCAAGCAACGAGCCCTTCTTCCAGGGTAGAGTTGCTTGGGCACTCAACGAAAAGGGCCGATTGCTTAGACGGCTGAAACGGCCCGCGGAAGCGATGATCGCCTTTGATCAGGTACTCAAGCGCCTTAGCGGCAATAGGGATCCCGAATATAACGAGGAAATCGCCTCCGCCCTAATAAATAAAACGTTGTCACTTGTCGAATTGGATTCCCTAAAAGACGCCATTTCTGTTTGCGATCAAATTATCTATTATTTTGAAGACAGTGATTCATCATCACTTCAGATTAAAGTTACCTGGGCATTTAATGAAAAAGGCCTAAGACTTAGGCAATTAAAACAGGCAGAAGAAGCAATTTTAATTTTTGATCGAAATCTCGATCGGCTTGACAAGGGAGACACCCGAAATTTTGACGAAGGAATTGCCGTAGCACTTAACGGAAAATCTTTGTCGCTCAGCGATTTGGGGCGCCTGCCGGAGGCTATCGACGCTTGCGACCAGATAATTTCCTACTTTGAGGCGAGCGACAAACCTTTTCTGCAAATGAAGATCGCTTGGGCCTTCAATGAAAAAGGTCGGCGCCTCAAACAACTGCAGCGCCCAGAGGAGGCGATCACCTCGTTCAATCAGGTGCTCGAGCGCTTCGGCAAAAGCGACACTCCAGAAATTATCGAAGAAGTTGCTTTGGCTTTGGTCAACAAATCGTTGACCCTTTTTGATTTAAACCGCTCTCAAGAGGCAATTGACGTTTGTGATCAAATAATATCGCGCTTTGAGGCGAGCAGTACTCCATTCTTACAAGCTAGATTTGCTTGGGCGATCAATGAAAAGGGCCAATGGCTTAGGCAATTGAAGCAACCTGAGGAGGCGATTGCGCTCTTTGATCAGATACTCGAGCGGTTTGGAGCTGCCGATATTCCGCAGATCAATGATAGTATTGCAGATGCAGCCATAAACAAGAGCAACAGCTTGGTAGATTTGGGCAAAATAACCGAGGCGGTTGATGTGCTTCGTTATCGGTCCGATATATTTCGTAGATCAATTAACTTCAACAGTTTATCGGTCAGAAAAATATTGTCCAATCTTGAATTTAATAAGGCGTGGACTTTATTTTCTTATTTGAATGAAAACATTGAGTCCGAGGTCGCATTTCGTGACGCTGCGCTATTCGATTCGGAATGCATTCCTTCAAAAGCAAATTTGTGCTGGGTACTTCTTGCGAAATCGAAATTAGAGGCAGCTCAGGAAGTTTTCGCAGAGCTCAAGAAGTTTGTAGGAGCTGGCCGCCGCCTATGGGAGGCCGGATTTAAGATCGTAGCCGACGATCTCCAGTCTAGTCTCTCGTATATGGGGACAGTGCTTCAGGTTGGGCTCGAAGACGAGGGCTTTGAGTATTTTGAGGCTCTTCTCTGGTATCTCCGTATCGGTGCAGACCGTGGCTATGGGGAAGAACTTATTGACTGGTTTGTGGCGACCGGCAACGCGGACCGCTATGCGCCCATCTATGGAGCGTTAGTCGCACATGTGCGCGGCGAGCGCTTCTTGCTCGATCTTAACCCCGAAGTGCGAGGCATTGCGGAGCCGCTCTACGCTAGACTTTCGCCGGGAAAGCGAAATCGGAACAAAAAAGGTAGGCATAAGAATTTGACAAGAAAACTGATGCGCTAAGACGAATCAGCGATTTAATCTTCCATTAATGCTTTGTTCCCGTATCTCCGCCCTCCCCGACCATCCAGGGCGGATGATGAACATCTTTGTGGATCGGCAGCAATGTGGACATGTACTTTACTGTGAGTAATTTTTCAGCAACGTGGAGGCAAACCAAACCATTACGTCGAATTGCTGAAATTCCCTTTTTCTTACTCGATGAGTTTTAACGCGATTACCAAACGGTCAGGCTGGCAATGCATATGGCAAGCAGATGAAAAGGGCGCGGCGGCCTTTCGGCCGCCGCGCCCTTTAACTCGGCTTACTCAGGTCTCAGGCGTACGCCGCGACCCGGGCGCCTTCCGGTAGCGCTGCCTTCGCCTGGGCGATGATGGCGCTGAACAATGCAGCTTCGTGCATCGCCATGTCGGCCAGGACCTTCCGGTCCAGTTCGACGCCGGCCAGCTTCAGGCCGTGCATGAACACGCCGTAGGTCAGGCCTTCGGCGCGGACAGCGGCGTTGATGCGCTGAATCCAGAGGGCGCGGAAATTCCGCTTGTTCACCTTGCGGTCGCGATAGGCATACTGACCCGCCTTCTCCACCGCCTGGCGGGCGATGCGGATCGTATTCTTGCGGCGGCCGTAATAGCCCTTTGCATCCTCAAGGATGCGCTTGTGCTTCGCGTGCGTAGTTACGCCGCGCTTGACGCGTGCCATGTCCCGCTACTCCTTAATTGAGGCCGTAGGGCGCCCAGAGCTTCACACGCACCGTATCAGGTGCGGCGAGCACATCGGTGCCGCGGTTCTGGCGAATATATTTGCTATTGTGGCTGATCAGGCGGTGGCGCTTGCCAGCGACCCCGTGCTTGATCTTGCCGGTGGCGGTGAGCTTGAAGCGCTTCTTCACGCCGCTCTTCGTCTTCAGCTTGGGCATTTTGTCTCCTTTTCGAGAGCGATCAGGAACGGCCACGGCAGCCCATACTAGCCGGGCAGTTCGTCTTAATGTCGCTATGAAGGGCGCGCCTATAAGGAAGTCCACCCGATTGCGCAACCGTTGTGACGCTGGCCCATAGCGGGCGCGAAACCGTTGCGGAACCGACATGGATCGCGCGGGTTTGTGACGCCATGGCCGATGCATCCGCCGCAGAGCCGGGGGCGGTCACCCCGGGCTCCCCGCCGACTCCGACGCGCAGGCGCGATCTCGGTACGCATACGCTTGCCACCGGAATAGCGGTGCTGGCGACGCTGATCGGGCTGATTTTCATGGCCTGGCTGGTGCTTTTCGTCACCAAAGGCCGCTTCCTGAAGCACACGTTCGAGCGGATCGCGAGCCACCATACCGGTCGTACCGTCAAGGTGGCCGGGGACTTCAACCTGTATTTCGACCCGTTCGCGACCAAGTTCCTGGCCGAGGGGCTGACCATTTCCAACCCGGCATGGGCAACCAAGCCGAACCTGTTCCAGGCGAAGCTGATCGACACGCGCATCGCTACGTTCAGCTTCCTGTTCGGCGATCAATCGAAGGTGAACTGGATCAATCTGGTCGACGGCGCCGCCGACATGGAATGGAACGCGAAACACGACCAGAATACGTGGACGTTCGGCCAAACCAAGGGCAAGCCGTTCCAGATGCCGCTGATCCAGCGCGCCGAAATCGACGGTACGACCGCGCGCTACATCGACCCCAGCATGCAATTTTCGGTCGATGTCGCGTTCCAGGCGATTCAGGCCAGGAACAACAGCTTCGGCAAGATCATCCGCTTTACCGGCGACGGCCATATGCGCGGCCACCCCTTCCATTTGTGGGGTAGCCAGACTTCGCCGAATGCCTTGCTCGCGACCGGCGAGAACAAGTTCGAAATGCATGCCGACGGCGCGCTTAGCCACGTCGACGTCGCCGGCACGCTGCCGGGGGCGACCGTCATCGATGGCGCCGATCTTTCGGTCGGTGCGCGCGGGCGCAACATCCGCGACCTGTTCGACCTGATCGGGGTAGCAGTGCCCGATACGCGCACCTATCGGCTGCGCTCGCACATGGTGAAGCAGGGCGAAGAATATCGCTTTACCCGGATCACCGGCTTCTACGGCGCGAGCGATATTGCCGGCAAGTTCACCGCGAAAATCCCGCGTGATCCGGACGAGCGGATGCTGCTTACCGCCGATCTGGTGTCGCGCCATGTCGACATCATAGATGTCGGCCCGTTCATCGGCTACGATCCGGCGACCTTGGCGGCCCAGGGCCCGACCGCCGCCGCGACGACCCTGCACAAGAAGGACGGCGTGCCGCGCATCTTCCCCGATGCGCAGTTGCGGATCGACGCGCTCAAAAATTTCGACGCGCATGTTAGCTACCGGATCGCGACGATCACCCAGCCTTACGTTCCGATCTCGAACATCAACCTCGTGGTCGATCTCAACCGCAGCCTGCTCAAGCTGTCACCGCTCAATTTCGACGTGGCAACCGGCCATCTAAGTTCGGACATCGTGATCGATGCGCGCGATCCGCGCGTGCTGACGGACTACGATATCCGCCTGTCGCCCACCCCGATCGGCAAATTGCTGTACAAATCCGGCGTCACCGATGCCCCGGCGTCGGGCATGATGACCGCGCGGATCAAGATGCACGGCACCGGCGATTCGCTCCGCAAGAGCCTCGCCTCGTCGTCCGGCCGGATCGCGATCGTCCTGCCCAAGGGCACCTTCTGGACCAAATATATCCAGCTGAGCGAATTCGACGTCGGCGTGTTCCTGCAGAAGCTCATGCAGGACAAGCTCAAGAAGCCGGTCGAGGTGAATTGCGGGCTGATCGGCTTCACCGTGCGCGACGGCATCGCCGCGGCCGATCCGATCCTGATCGATACCGACAAGAATGTGATGACCGCCAAGGGCGGCTTCAGCTTCAAGGACGAGAGCCTGAGTCTCGCGTTCCGCGCGGATGCCAAGAAGTTCAGCCTCTTCTCCGGCCAGTCGCCGATCGGCATCGGCGGCTATTTCGCGCAGCCCAAGATCCAGATCATCAGCCCGCAACTGCTGACGCGCGCGGGCGCCGGGATCGCGCTGGGCGTGGTGGCGAGTCCGGTCGCGGTCCTGATCGCCTTCGTCGATCCGGGCGATGCCAAGAGCGCGGCCTGCGGGCCGGTGCTGGCGGGCGCCACCGCCGCCGCGCAACGCACCACCAAGGGCGATCCGCGCAAGGATATCGGATTGGGCAAGAGTGCCGACGTGAAGGCGGAAGCGACCAAGAAGGATCAGCAACGCCTTCATTGATAAGAGTGTAGGTTCGGTAGCTTGCGTTCAAACCGGGCAATGGCGCGCTGGAGAAGCCGGCGCGGTCTGACAGGGCTCGGAAAGTGTGACAGACCTGGCAACCAGGCGAGGGGACACAGGGTGGGATTAAAGGGGCCGCTTCGCACGCGGCTGGAGATGATCGGTTGGACCGTGGCGGGCCTGTCCGTCGCGGCAGCCACACCCGCTTGCGCGCAATCCGTGCAGGATCTGCGCGATCTGTCGCTGGACGAGCTCGCCAACGTCAACATCTCGTCGGTCAGCAAGTCGAACGAGGCGCTCGCCGACGCGCCGGCGGCGGTGTTCGTGATCACGCATGACGATATCGTGCGGTCCGGCGCGACCACGCTTCCCGAAATCCTCCGGCTCGCGCCCAATCTGTATGTCGCGCAGATGTCGGCCAGCCATTACACAATCACTGCGCGCGGCCTGAGTGGCAACCAGGCCGATCAGAATTTCACCAACAAATTGCTGGTGCTGATCGACGGGCGCAGCGTCTACACCCCGCTTTATTCGGGCGTGTATTGGGACATGCAGGACGTGCCGCCCGACGATATCGAGCGGATCGAAGTCGTCAGCGGGCCTGGCGCGACCCTGTGGGGCGCCAATGCCGTCAACGGCGTCATCAACATCATCACGCGCCGTTCGGGCGAGACCCAGGGGCTGCTCGCCACCGCGGAGGGCGGGTCGCGCGAGCGATCCGGCTCGCTCCGCTTCGGCACCCGGATCGGCGAGAATGCGACCGCACGCGCCTACATGAACGGCCTCGACCAGCACGAAACGCGCACCGGCGACGGCACCCGTGCCAACGACGATTGGTGGCGCATCCAGGGAGGCTTCCGCGTCGACTGGACGCCGACCGACAAGGACAATGTCACCGTCCAGGGTGATCTGACGAACAGCCGCTCGGACGAATTCACCGGCGGCGACGAACTAACGCGCAGCCGCAACCTGTTGTCGCGCTGGACGCGCACCGAAACCGGCGGCGGCTCGTTCGAGGTTCAGGCTTATTATGATCGCGAAAGCCGCCACACCAATGACAATGGCGGCGCCTTCTCGATCGATACGGTCGATCTTTATTTCCAGCACAACAATTCGTCCGCCGCGCACAACGACTTCGTCTGGGGCGGCGGCATGCGCACCAGCTGGTTCGATATAGAAGGCAACGGCTCGCTCTTCTTCGAGCCGCCGCAACGCACGTTGCTGCTCGCCAACGCCTTCGCTCAATATGGCTGGGCGTTCACCAAGCGCGCCAAGCTCACCATCGGCTTCAAGGTCGAGAAAGACCCCTATGTCGGCGTCTCGGTGCTGCCCGACGTGCGCTTGAGCTGGAAACCCACGGACACGGTGCTGCTGTGGAGCGCGGTTTCGCGCGCGGTGCGATCGCCGACGCCGTTCGACCGGGATGTGGTCGAGGTGCTGGGCGGCGTCCGCTTCCTGACCGGCAACCCCGTCTTCCGGACCGAAAAGTTGACCGCGTTCGAGGCCGGCACGCGCATCCAGGCGACGTCGCACGCCTCGCTCTCTGTCTCGGCCTATTACAATCTCTACGACGATCTGAAGGCGATCGAGATCACGCCGGTGAGCTTCACACCCCTCTTCTGGAGCAACGCGATCAAAGGGCATAGCTACGGGCTCGAAGCCTGGGGCGACCTGGCGATCGCGAACTGGTGGAAGCTGAGCGCGGGCCTCAACCTGCTGCACGAGGATTTCCGGTTCAAGCCGGGCGCGAGCGGCATTTTGGGGGTGGCGCAGGTCGGCGACGATCCGCCGCGCCAGGCGACCCTGAGCTCGACCTTCACGATCGGCCACGGTCTCTCGGCCGAGGCGAATTTCCGCTATGTCGGCCCCCTCCCCGACCCCGCGGTGTCTTCTTATTATGAGCTCGGCGGCAGCATCGGCTGGCGCCTCAATAACCAGTTGCAGCTTTCGGTCAGCGGCAGGAACCTGCTGCACAAATGGCATCAGGAACTGCCTGCCGCAATCGCCAATCAGGTTCCCCGCACGATCCTTGCCGGGGTGAAATGGCGCATGTGAGGCGCCTTGCGGCGCTCCTTTTGCTGATGATCGGCCTGAGCGGCAGCGCCTGGGCGGCCGACCTGCCGCTCGAGGCGGCGGTCAAGGCGAGCTATCTCTACAAGTTCGCGCCGTTCGTGCAGTGGCCACCCGCCGCGTTCGACAGCCCGACCGCGCCGCTCACCATCTGCATCGGCGGGCAGGACCCGTTCGGTGCGGCGCTGGACGAGGCGGTGCGCGGCCAGCGGGTCAACGGCCATCCGATCGTGGTGCGCCACATCGAAGCGATCCACGCGGGCATGATCTGTCACATCCTGTTCGTCGGCGGCGACAATGCGGAAGAGATGCTGCGTGCGGTCGCGGGCGAACCCGTGCTGACCGTCACCGATCGCGGCCGGGGCGTGACCGGCGGCATGATCCAGTTCGTGACGACGGCCGGCCGCGTGCGCTTCATGATCGATCTCGGCACGGCGCAGAATAGCGGCATCGCGATCAGCTCGAAACTGCTCGGGCTGGCGGTGAGCGTGGCGCGATGACCGTCCGCACCTTGCTTCGCCGCATGATGACCGCGCTGGCGGAGACGCCGGCGATCGGCATCGCCATCGCCTTCCTGTTGCTGATCGTCAGCCTCGGCCTCGCTTATCACAATGAGGATCAGGCCCGCGCCGAGAAGATCCGCGAGGTCACCGTCCAGGCCCATGTGCTCGCCGCCAGCCTCGCCGGCCCGCTCGCCTTCGACGACGATGCTTCGACACGCGAATATATCGACGCGCTCAAGGCCAGCCCTGACTTCGATGCGGTCGGCGCCTATGATAGCGACGGCCGGCTGGTCGCCGGATTCGCGCGCGGCGGCGAGCCGTTGCCGCGCACAAACCGGGTTGCGCTACCGAGCGTGCGGGGCAGCGAGCTGATCGTCACCGCCGGAGTGGAACAAGGCGGCACCCGGCTCGGCTCGGTCTATCTCGGCGCGGCGACCGAAAGCTGGTCGCGCCGCGCCGGGCGCTATCTCGGCATTGCCGTCGTCATCGTCATGGCGTGCCTGCTGGTGGCGGTGCTGACCGCCTTCTACGCGTCGGTGAGCGCCGCCAACCGCCGCCTCCAGGCGGAGATTGTCGGCCGCGAAGTGGCGGAAGAAGCGCTTCGTCAGGCGCAGAAGATGGAGGCGATGGGCCAGCTCACCGGCGGCGTGGCGCACGATTTCAACAACCTGCTGATGGTCGCATCGTCCGGCCTGGAATTGCTCGAGCGCACCGACGATCCGATCCGCCGCGATCGTCTCAAGGACGGCATCCGTCAGGCGATCGAGCGCGGCGCCAAGCTGACCCAGCAATTGCTGACCTTCGCCCGCCGCTCGCCGCTCTCCCCCGAGGTGATCGATGTTGGCGCGCGCATCCACGATCTCGACGACCTGCTCGAACGCTCGCTGCGCGAGGATATCAGGGTCGAGTTCGAATTCGCCGATGGCCTGTGGCCGATCGAGGTCGACCCCTCCCAGCTCGACGTCGCCATCCTCAACATCGCGATCAACGCACGCGACGCCATGCCCGAAGGCGGCACGATCCGCATCGGCGCGCACAATTATCCGGCCGGCGGCGACATGCCGCACGACATGGTGCGCGTCGTCATTCGCGACACCGGCGGCGGCATTCCCGCCGATCTGCTCGAAAAGGTGTTCGAACCCTTCTTCACGACCAAGGGCGTTGGCACCGGCACCGGCCTTGGCCTGAGCCAGGTCTATGGCTTCGTGCGCTCGTCGGGCGGTGAGGTCCGCATCGAAAGCGAGGTCGGCAAGGGCACCGCTGTCTTCCTGCTGTTCCCGCGCTCCAGCCAGTCGCTTCCGGCTCGGGGCGTGCGCGACGGGTCGGTCAGCCACGCCGAGCATGATGCGATCGTGCTGGTCGCCGAGGACGACGAGCATGTCGCCGATCTGGTCTGCGAGATGCTGCGCGAGCTCGGCTACAAATCGAAGCGCGGCGCGAGCGCGACCGAAGCCTTGCGCGTGCTCGAGGAAGCCGGACCGTTCGACCTGATCCTGTCGGACATGATCATGCCGGGCAAGATGAACGGGCTCGAGCTCGCGCAGGAGATCGTCCGCCGTGAGCCGCATCTGCCGGTCGTGCTGATGACCGGCTATAGCGAAGCCGCCGCCGCCGCCGCTGCGGAGGGCTTTCCCCTGCTGGTCAAACCCTACACGATGGAAGCCTTGGGCGTGGTGCTGGCGCAGGCACTGCGCGCCGCGCGCCGCTGACCGCAACCCGACAAGCGAAATTTGCAGCCACAAAGCTATTGCTGCGCTTGCGAAAAATGCAATCAAGGCCCACATCGCGGCCATGGAAAACCAGCCCGTCGCCGATACCGCCAACCCCACCTGGCGCGCGATGAAGCGCGGTCTGAAATTGCGCTGCCCGAGCTGCGGTAACGCCCCGCTCTACAGTTCGTATCTCAAGGTCCAGCCGGTCTGCCCGGCCTGCGGCGCGGAAAATGGCGAACATCGCGTCGATGACGCCGCCGCTTACTTCACGGTGCTGATCGTCGGCCATGTCGTGGTCGCGCCGATGCTGGCGTTCGAGGTCATCTGGGATGCATCGATGGCGCTGGTGCTCGGCATCGCACTGCCCGCCGTCGGTGTGGTCGCGCTGGCGGCGCTGCCCTTCGTCAAGGGCGGCATCATCGGCCTGATGTCGGCGCAGGAGCGCCGCGCCCGCGCCGAGGCAGTTCGCCCCAAATCGCCGCCCGGCCCCTGGTCCTGAACTAGGAATCCGGTGCCCGGGAGAATCTCTCCCGACTAGCGGCACCTGATGGTGGCCCCGGAGGGACTCGAACCCCCGACCTCTCGTTTAGGAAACGCTTGCTCTATCCGGCTGAGCTACGGGGCCTCGCGCAGCCCCGTAGGCAAGGCCATGATTCCGGTCAATGCAGAGCGATTTCTAGCCGGGTGGAGTCCCTCGGCGACTCGGAAATCGCGGCGATCAAAAATCAGAGCCTGATCGTCAGCCTCTAGCGGGCGAAGCTGACCTTGATCCGGTTGCGCCGCATCGCCACGCCAACCGCGCCGAAACCGGCCAGCATCAGCATCCAGGACGCTGCTTCCGGAACCGCCGTGATCGAGATCGTGCCGGCATCCACGCTCGATGCGCGGGTCGCGCCGCCGAACAGGCTCAGGTTGAGACTGCTGTGCGCCAGCGCACCAGCCGGAAAGAGCACCAACGGCCCGATAGGAGCATTGTCCGCGGTCGCGGATTCGGTGATGCTGTTGATGCCGTCATAGGCCTGGAAATCGACGCGCGAGAAAGCCGGATCGCTGCCATCGGCCGCATGATCGGTCTTCTGGTAAACACTCTGCGCGCTGCCGTGGAAGGTGAAGGTCTGGCCCTTGATCGTCACCGAGATAGTCATCGCGCCCGGCGTATCGAACCGGTAGAGCGGCGACACGCCGTCGCTATCGGTGATGGTGGTCATCGATTGCGCGTCGAGTGTGTATTTGATGGTGAAGGCCTGCCCGGCAAGCGACGTGAATGCAGGGCCAAACAGCCCGTGATCGTCGGCACCAGTCGCGATCGTGCCCGACAAGGTGATGTTGAATATCGTCGCCGCCGCGGGCGCGCAGAGACCGGCCGTCGCGGCAATCGGCATGGCAATCTTGGTGAGCAGCTTCATGTCTTCCCCGTTTCGCGGGGAGCCCTGATCACGCACGCCGCCTCTGTCAAAGCGGCGCGCTACGAACGGCCTGGCTGGTACCCTTGAGCGGCACGAACGGCATCGAAAGCGGGACGAACGACACGCCGTCCACCATTGCCGTCAGTGGGTGGTGTCGGGCGGTACCACCGGCAGCGGCAGCGGTGCGACCGGCACGCCGTCCTCCACCAGCGCCCTGGCCTCCTCATGCGTTGCCTGGCCATGGATCGCGCGCTCGGGCGCGTCGCCTTCGTGGATCGCGCGCGCTTCGCTGGCGAATTTGGCGCCGACATGTTCGGACTTCTCCAGCAACTGGGCCTGCGCCTTGGCGAGCGCGGCCAGCATCTTTTTCATCTCGGTCGGCGTGCCGCTTTGCATGGGCACGATTCCGTTGCCCTGATTGCCCTTGGGCGCGACGTTGGGCGCCATCACCGCCTTGCCGATCTCGGTCGCGCCGCAGATCGGACAGGCGACCAGACCGCGCGCGCGCTGGCTCTCATAATCCTCGGTCGAACCGAACCAGGCTTCGAACACATGGCGCTGACCGCAAGCCAGATCGAACACGATCATGGCGCCACCGTAACCGCGCCGATCGGCCGGCGATGATCGATCACCGGGATCCTGCCCCGCGCCTCGGCGACGCGGGCGGGATCGATCTCGACCAGCGCCACGCCCGGTGCATCGCCCATGTCGAGCAGCACTTCGCCCCAGGGATCGACCACCAGCGAATGGCCATAGGTCTGCCGTCCGTCGGCGTGCGTGCCGGTCTGGGCGGCCGCGATCACGAACGCCGCCGCTTCGATCGCCCGCGCGCGCATCAGCACATGCCAATGCGCCTTGCCGGTCGGCACGGTGAAGGCGGCGGGAATCGCGAGCATGGTAGCACCCGCATCGCTGAGCGCGCGGAACAGGTCCGGGAAACGCAGATCGTAGCAGACCGACAGGCCAAGCCGGCCCCACGGCGTATCGACCGCCACCGCCTGCCCGCCCGGCGCATAAGCGGCGGATTCGCGGATCGACTGGCCATCGGGCAGATCGACGTCGAACAGATGGATCTTGTCGTACCGGGCACGGATCGCGCCGGTATCGTCGATCACGAAGGCGCGGTTGGCATAGCGTCCGTCCGCTGCCGCGCCGCGCACCGCGAGCGAGCCCAAATGGACCCACAGGCCGTGCTTGGCCGCGGCCTCCCGCACCGCGGCCAAGGCCACATCCTGATCCTCGGCGACGATCGTACCGGCGGCGCGCGCCCGATCGCGATCGAGCACCGCGCTCATTTCGGGCGTGAACAGCATGTCCGCGCCCTCGCCCGCCGCCCGTTCGACCGCCTCGACCAGTGTGCGCGCACCGAGCAGGGGATCGATGCCGCTATTGGCCTGGAGCAAAGCCGCGCGCATCAGCCCGCGAGCATCGGGTCGAGCTTGCCCGCTCGTTCGAGCGCGGCCAGCTCGTCCGAACCGCCGACGTGGCGGTCGCCGATGAAAATCTGGGGTACGGTGGTGCAGCCATTGGCGCGCTGGATCATCTCCGCGCGCTGCGGGCCGCCCAGCGTGATGTCATATTCCTCGATGGCGACGCCCTTTTCACCGAGCAGCCGCTTGGCCCGCACGCAATAGGGACAGAACATCTTGGTGTAGATTTCGACCTTGGGCATTCACGCTCCTTGTCGTTCCGATCTGTGGTTGACGATGGGCCATGTCAACGCATGTCCTCCTCGGAACGCACCACCCGTGCCCAGCACAGGACGTTCACCTCCGCCGCCCCGGCACGCTTGAGCACGCGGGCACAGCCTTTGGCGGTCGCGCCGGTGGTGTAGACGTCGTCGATCAGCACGATGCGGCGGCCCTTCACCGCCTGTTTCCAGGCCGGCCCGATCCGGAACGCGCCCGCGACCGTCCGCTCGCGCGCCAGTCGTCCCAATCCGCGCAACGGCGGCGTGCGCTTGGGCCGATCGATCAGGTCGAGCGCCAGTTCACCGCCATCCCCCACCAGCGCCCGCGCGATCAGCGCCGCCTGGTTGTAGCCGCGCGACCACAGCCGCCAGCGATGGAGCGGCACCGGCGCCACCAGCGCGCCGTCGAGCATCGCCCCGCCGACCCGCCGCATCGGCCGCGCCATCGTCAACGCAACGCCGGGCCGTCGGCCATATTTGAGCTTGAGCGCGAGCGCGCGGGCGATCGGGCCGTAAGCGACAGCGGCGCGGGCGCGATCGAAGGGCGGCGGATCGGCCAGGCAGGCGCCGCACCGCGCCTCCTCATGGAAGGCGAGCGCGACCGGTTCGCCGCATTGCGCGCAGGCCGGCCCGCCGAGGAAGTCGAGCTTCTGCCAGCAGGTCAGGCAGAAAGCATGATCCTCCCCCACCACCGTGCCGCAACCCGGGCAACGCGGCGGCAGTGCGAAGGCGATCGCGGCGCGCGCCGTATCGCGGACCAGTCTGAGCAGCGACATGGACCGCTTGTCCGTCGCGTCGGGCGCGGGCACAAGCCCCGCCGTGGAACCACCCGAAATCTTCGATCGCAATCTGCGGCGGCTGCGGCGCGACCGCGCCGCGCCGCGCTTCCGCGAATACAGCTTCGTGCGCGACGCGATCGTCGAGGGCCTGCTCGACCGGCTCGACCTGGTGACGCGGCGGTTCGAACGCGCGCTCGACCTCGGCACCGCCGACGGCAGCCTCGCGGACGCGCTGCGCGCGCGCGGGATCGAGGTCGTGGCGAGCGATGCGGGCACGCGCTTCGCGGCGGGCGGCGTGCAGTGCGACGAGGATCGGCTTCCATTCGAACCCGCCAGCTTCGACCTGATCCTGTCGGCGGGCGTGCTCGACAGCGTCAACGATCTGCCCGGCGCGCTCATCCAGTGCCGCCGAGCGCTCAAACCCGACGGCCTGTTTCTCGCGGGCTTCGCCGGCGCGGGCAGCCTGCCTTTTCTCAAACGCGCTTTGCTCGATGCCGATGCGGCGGCGGGCGGCGGTATTCCTCAGCGGGTTCACCCGCTGATCGACGTACGCGCGGCCGGCGATCTGCTGACGCGGGCCGGGTTCGTGCTGACCGTCGCGGACGGCGAGCCGCTCGATGTCGGCTATGGCGATCCGTTCCGGCTGATGACCGATCTGCGCGGCATGGCGGCGACCAACATCCTTGCCGGCCAGAGGCTGCCGCTAACGCGCGGTCGACTCGCCGCGATCGCCGAATCGTTCGCGGCCAAGGCCGGCCCCGACGGACGGCTGCGCGAGCGATTCGAACTGGTGTTCATGACCGGCTGGTCGCCCGGCCCGGATCAACCGCAGCCCGCGCGGCGCGGATCGGCCACCGCCAGTCTTACGGCAGCGCTCAGGGCTGGATAGCCGCCGTACCGGTCGCGCCCTGACCAGCCTCCCGTTCAGGATTGGTTTCGATATGGCTACACTTGGTCTGGCGTGCGGCAACTTCCGACCCAGTAGCCGACATTCGAGCGATGGCTTACAAGAGGTTATGCGCGGAGAAATCGGTTCGACTTTCAAGATCGATGGCGGCGACGGCGATCAGGATTTTTTCCCTTCCCCGATGATTGCCCGTCGAGTGTCTGAGCCGTGGTTCGGCGGCACTCTCCCTCGCGGGCAAGCGTATCTACTCCAACTGGCTAACGGCAAGCATATTGGCGAGTATGTGGCGGTAACTTCCCGTCAGGTTGCGTCACTCTCGGATCAGCTCGCGAATGGCCCTTGGGCAAGTGTCGTGGTTCACCGGATACTCCAACCTGGCGAGGGCTTCTCACCTACCGTTGAGGCCGCTCCAGCCATAGGCATGGCCATCATCGAAGCTCTGTAGATCTCAACGACCGCTCCCGACCCAATTGCTGTCATAGGGCAAGACATGCCACGATGCTGTAAGGAGACGATTGGGGAGAGGCGGGAATGATCGTGCTTCTGGCATTGGCGGCGCTAGCGGCCACCGTACCGAAGACTACCGAGCTGCATTTTGGAAGCGAGCCTTGGCATCTCGAACTGGCCCTAGGCGAATTGAAGCCCAGCGGCGGCGCTGAAAGCCGTCCAGACCGGAAGGTCTATACCTATGCCGACAAGCAAGGAACGGTTCTCTCCGTGATTGTCGAAAATGCGCATGAGCCGGCAAACATCGAAGGCTGCCGGGAGGTTTTCCAGCGACGCAAAGCCGACATCCAGCCCAACGATGAAGTTCAGGTCGGTCGCGGCGACGCTGTGATGCAAGAATATGACTGGAAGCTGGAGTTCCAGGGCAAGCCAGTTGTCCAGCACAACGTCTTTGTCTGTCGCGTACGCGGCACCTACTACATCGACGTGCACGCATCGAAAATTCCGTATGTCCCCTCCGATCGCGGTGCCCTTTTGCGCTTGGTCGACGCTGTGACTTTGATCGATCCTGCACCGTAGCCGCGAGATCATTTCGATTGGCTTGGAAGCGCTAGCTCGATGCGCCGTACGCGACCGCTTCCGCCCAACTGGTTCTCAAAAGCTACCGGTCGCCTTTCCACCCAAGAGCGGACATTCACCGGCGGACCTTCCCGCCGGTCGCCCGTCAATCACACGCTATGGGAGGCTGGACAGGGGCGCGGGCCAGTGCGGCGCTTCACAATAACGCTTCAAGCAATCCTATCAGCGGCCGGTCGGGCCCGGGCATTTCGAGCCCGTACAGATCATGGACGCGCACCCAACGCAGCGTGGCGCCTTCGAGCGATGTCGGCGTGCCGCGCCATTTTCGGCATACGTAGAGCAGCAGGACCATGTGGCGCGTCCCGCCCGGCTGCAGCTCGCTGGCGAAGGTCGCGGGCGCCAGGCAGGCGGCCTCGACGTCGATGTCGAGCTCTTCCTTGAGTTCGCGAATCAGCGCCGCCTCCGGCGTTTCGCCTTCCTCCACCTTGCCGCCGGGGAATTCCCACAGGCCGGCGAACGGCTTTCCGGGCGGCCGCTGCTGGATCAGCAAGCGGCCGTCGGCGTCGATCAACGCCGCCGATGCGACAGACAGGAAGTTCATGAAATCCTTTCTTTACCCTACCCGGCCTAAACTCGCCTTCCGAGTCTGTGACGTATGGCGGACGCGTTGAGGGAATGGGACATGAACAGCCGACTGATCAAGCTCGTCCGCAACAAGCGCGGCGCGACCGCGATCGAATATGGCTTGATCGTCGCCCTGATCGTGATCGTGGTCGTGGTCGGCATCTCCGCGCTCGGTGGCTCAACTGGCGGCATTTGGGGAAATATGACCACCAAGGCCAGCACCGCGATGTCGGTATCCTAAAAAAATGACAAGGACCGGCGCGGCATTAAATATTCCTAAACCACCAACCGTTAATCAGGCCAGTGCTGGTCCGCTCCTTAAGGCAGCCGGCGCCGTGAAGTCAGGACCTAACAGCAGTCGATCGACGAGGAGAATCAGTTATGCGTGCCATCCGTAATTTCATCAAGAACAGCAAGGGCGCTACCGCCATCGAATACGGCCTCATCGCCGCCTTGATCGCGGTTGCCGCGATCGGTGCGATGTCGACGCTCGGCGGCAAGCTCAAGAACACGTTCTCGAACGTGTCGAACAACATGAACGTCTCGTAATCTCGATTACGGACTGAACGGATTGGGCCGGCGCAAGAAATTGCGCCGGCCCTTTTTGATTCTGCTGCGCAACTGACGGTCAATATGGTTTTGCTTGCGTAACGTTAACCATCTTCGGAAACATAAGTATAGTTATGCCAGATTAACAGAGCTTCGGCCTTCGTTACGGGGGCGAACTTCTGGAGGCACCTATGAAGTTTTTGAAGAACCTCGCCAGCGAAAAGCGCGGCGCGACGGCCATCGAATACGGCCTGATCGCGGCGTTGATCGCGGTCGCGGCGATCGGCGCGATGTCGACGCTCGGCGGCAAGCTCAGCACCACGTTTTCGAACGTGTCGAACAACATGAACGTCTCGTAAGAGCGTACCCGATCCCCTTCCGTGGAGACCACGGGAGGGGATCAGCCTATGGCGAGGAACTTGGCGCGCCGCTGCTCGATCAGAGCGGCCGGCGCTATCGCCGACAGGCTCGCCAATTCATCCGCGATCGCATCGCCGAGCGCCGCGATCGCCGCCGCCGGGTCGCGCTGCGCACCGCCGACGGGCTCGGGCACGATCCGGTCGACCACACCCAGTTTTTCCAGATCCTGCGCGGTGATCTTCATCGCCTCGGCGGCATCGGCCGCCTTTTCGGGTCCGCGCCACAGGATCGACGACGCGCCTTCCGGCGAAATCACCGAATAAATGGCGTGCTCGAACATCAGCACGCGGTTGGCGGCCGCCAGTGCCACCGCCCCGCCCGATCCGCCCTCGCCGACGATCGCCGCGACGATCGGCACGCCCAGCGCCAGGCATTGCTCGGTCGACCGCGCGATCGCTTCGGCCTGGCCGCGCTCTTCCGCCTGGACGCCGGGAAACGCACCGGCGGTATCGACCAGGGTCACCACCGGCAGACCGAAGCGTTCGGCCAGCCGCATCAGGCGGATACCCTTGCGATAGCCTTCGGGCTTGGCCATGCCGAAATTGTGCCGGATGCGACTGGCGGTATCGTCGCCTTTCTCATGCCCGATCACGACCACGCGCCGGCCGGCAATGCGGCCGAGGCCGCCCACGATCGCCTGATCGTCGGCAAAGGCGCGGTCGCCCGCAAGCGGCATGAAATCGTCGACGAAGCCCGCGATATAGTCCTTGAGATGCGGCCGCTCGGGGTGGCGCGCGACCTGCGTCTTCTGCCACGGCGTCAGCTTGGAATAAGCCTCGCGCAGCAGCCGGTCCGACTTGGACTGGAGCTTGGCGACTTCGGTTTCGATGTCGAGCGCGCCGTCATGGCTGTCGGCGGTCTCGCGCAATTCGACGATCCGCGCTTCGAGCTCGGCGATCGGCTTTTCGAATTCGAGGAAAGCAGTCATCGGGCGGCGGTTAAGAGGCGAAGCCGTCAGCGTCAACGCGCCAGATGATGGCGGCGCTTAGTAAGTTCTTGTATTGTTCCACATGAAACAGAGCCAGCGGGCAATCTATCAGTTCGTTTTCGGCGTTTTTTCAATTTTCCCCTCGGCCCGCCCACCCGGGCCGTCCGCCAGCGGGTGACGCTGATTGACCAGTTCGACCAGCCGGCGGCTGTCGATATGCGTGTAGATCTGGGTGGTGGCGATGTCGGCATGGCCCAGCATCGTCTGCAGCGCGCGCAGGTCCGCCCCGCCCTCCAGCAGATGCGTGGCGAAGGCATGGCGCAGGACGTGCGGGCTCACCCGATCCGGGCTGATGCCGGCACCGGCGGCCAATGCGCGCAGCAGCTGGAACAGGCGGACGCGGCTGACATGGGCCTTGCCCGAAGGAAAGAGATAGGCGCCGTCCTTGGGCAGGGTCGCGGCATATTCGCCGACCGCCGCGCGCGCCCGATCCGACACCGGCACCAGCCGTTCGCGCCCGCCCTTGCCGCGCAGGATCAGATAAGGCTGGTCTCGCCGCACCAGATTGCGCGGCAACGACACCAATTCGGTCGCGCGCAGGCCCGATCCGTACAAAAGCTCCACCAGTGCCGCGAGGCGCAGATTGGCGGGCGAGCGCTCTACGCCCAACCGCCGCTCGATCTCGGCGAACAGCCGGTCGACATCCTTATGGTCGAGCGTGCGCGGCAGCGATCGGGCCGCACTTGGCCGCGGCAAGGCGTCGGAGGGATCGTCGGCGCGTAGCCGTTCCTCCGCGAGGAAGGCGAAGAAGCGCCGCAGGGCCGAAGCCTTGCGCGCGACGCTGCTGCGCGCGAGCGGCAGCCATTCTTCGCCCAGCCGGCTCAGCATCGCCGCATCGGCCTGGCCAAGCTTGCCGCCGAGCGATTCCGACGCCCCCGCCAGATCGCGGCCATAGGCCATCAGCGTGTTGCGCGCCGCGCCGGCTTCGGCGGCCATCATCTCCAGGAAGCGCTCGATCAGCGCCCGATCTTCTCCGCTTGCCCCCGCGGCGGTCATCGCCGCCTCACAGACTCGCCGGCGGTCATCGCCGCCTCATGGCCCCGCCGACGGTCACAGCCGCGTCATCGCTTCCGCCGAGATCATGCGCGCCTCATTCTCCATGCCGACCGCGCGCAGCGCGCTGACCATCTGGTAGAAATCGGCCGCCGGCACGCCCGTCCAGTTAGGGGACTGCATGCCGACCGCGACCAGCAAGGCGACGGTGCCGCGCTGGCGTGCCGAAACCGCGCGCCGCAGCGCGTTGCCATAGGGACTGGACTGGCCGAGCGTGACACCCAGCCGTGCGGCGAGCTTGGCCGCGTCCGCATCGCTCAGCCGCCCGAGCCCCGCCAGTGCGGAGACCAGCAAGGCACTGCGCTGCGCACCCGAGGCGCCCGCGCGATCGGCGAACTTGCGCACCCGCGCCGGGGTGATGCCAACCACTGGCCGGCGCGCGCCCACCGCGAGGACCGACCAGGCCCGATCGCCGTCGCTACCGCCGGCCGCATCCGCGACCTGCGCCCAGCGTTCGGCCTGGATGTCGAGCCCGGCCGCCAGCATCGATTCGACCAGAGCCGCGACATCGTCCTTCTGATCGCCGGACGGCGTGATGCCCACCGCCGCACGCGCGGTCAGGATCGACGCCGCATAACGATCGCGCTCGCCGCCTTCGCCATTGGCGGCCGCATCCCAGATGGCATGCATCGCGTTGAGCCGGGCATCATCGTCGTCGCCGCGATAGGCGGCGCGCAGCCTGCCGGCCGGGCTGTCCGTATCCTCGTCGCCGGATTCGTCCATCGCCCGGCCATAGAGATCGACCAGATCGGCACTGGAGACGACGCCGAGCACCGCGGCGATCCGGGCAGGGGCGATCCGATCGGCCGCGGACAACATCGGTGCGCGCGCCAGCCACGCCTCGAACCACACGGGCGCGCCATCGAGCAGATTCTGTGGGATGGCGACGCCAAGCGCGCTCGCCAGGCCGAAACGCCAGTCGGTCAGCGAATCGACCGCCGTCCAGTCGATCTGCACGTCGCGGCGTCCGCCGCCGCCCGCCGCCACCAGCCGTTCGGCGAGCGGATGGTCGATCGGATCGTTGGGCGGGCCGCGACCGATCGTGGCGTTCGCGGTCGCCTCGTCGCCCGCCAGCGTGGCGCATATCGCACGGACCATCGGCCATACGGGCTGACCGCCGACCTGCTCGCCACCTTCCGGCAGCGGGCACAGACCCTGCGGATCGGACGTCGCCAGCGCCGATTCGATCGCGACCCGGCGCAGACGCGGGCTGAAGCGCTCGACATCGACGCCCTGGACCAGCATCCGCGCGGCATCGGCCTCGCCCAGCCGCAGCAGCAAAGCGGCCCGATCGGCAACCCAATCGGCCTGCCCCTCACCGCGCGGCGCGGGCGTCGCACCGAGCAAGGCCCGGCGCAGCATGATCTCCGCCCAACGCGACGCGATCGGCGTCTGCAGGCGGCGCATCAGGGTTACGACGTAGCGGCCATCCGCCTCGCCAAAGGCATCCGTCCCGTAAATGGATTCGGGACCCACCAGATCGAGCGAGCGCGTCGCTGCGTCCGGCATCTCCTCCAGCGGCGCGATCTCGGCCGCGGCGAGCTTGGCGATATCGGCCGGCAGCAAGGCTGGGCTGGTTTCCGCAACCGCTTCGTCGGCATTGGATGTCGCCGCCGGCCCGATCGGCGCGGGCGCGGCGCCCTGAACGGGCACAGGCTGAGTTGGGGCAGGCACCGCCTTGGGCGGGTTTGCGCCAAATCCCGGCGGCAACAAGGATTGCGGCGCGTCCTGACTTAGCGCCGGCAGCGCAACCGCGAGTGCCGTCGCCCCCGCCGCTAACCCGGCAAGAAACTTAGTGCGTCGCCGCATTGGCGGTCACCGGCTGCTCGACATGCGTCACCGGCACTGGGCGATCGAGCGCCGCCAGCGCGAGCATCGCGCCGACGATGACCACAAGAATGATGAGGAGAATCAGGATCGGGCGCGGCAACTTGGCATCCTTCAAGAATTCATATGCGGCGGCGCTTTTGCCCGACCGGGGAGGCCTGTGTATAGCCCCTGCCGCCATGTCCGCCACCGCGCATCAGCATGATCCGATATCCCGTCCGATCGTGCTGATCGGGCTGATGGGTGCTGGCAAATCCACCGTCGGCCGTCGGCTGGCGCATCGCCTCCACCTCCCTTTCGCCGATTCCGATCACGAAATTGAGGAGGCGGCCGGACTGACCATCGCCGAGATGTTCGAGAAATATGGCGAAGCGGAGTTTCGCGACGGCGAACGGCGCGTGATCTCGCGCCTGATCGACGGCAATCCCAAGGTTATCGCGACCGGCGGCGGCGCGTTCATGAACGATCAGACTCGATCGCTCATTCTCGAGCGCGCGACCGCGATCTGGCTCGACGCCGATGTCGACGTGTTGGCCGAGCGTGTCGGCCGCCGCGCCGGAACCCGGCCCTTGCTCAACGGCACCGACCCGCGCGAGAAGCTCGCCGCTTTGGCAGAGGCGCGCAATCCGATCTACGCGCTCGCGCCGATCCACATCCGCAGCCGACCCTTGCCGCATGACGCAACGGTCGACGCCATATTGAGAGTGCTTGGCCGATGATCCGTGTCGATGTCGGCCTGGGCGACCGTTCCTACCCGATCCTGATCGAAGCCGGGCTGCTCGATCGCGCCGCCGAGCATCTCGCGCCGTTCGCGCGCAAGGGCCGGCTGGTGGTGGTGACCGACGAAACGGTCGCGGCCCAGCAATTGCCGCGCCTCGCCGCGGGTCTCGGCGACATCAAGATCGATCCGATCATCCTGCCGGCGGGCGAAGCCACCAAAAGCTGGGGCATGCTCGAACGGCTGACCGATCAGCTGCTCGACTATGGCGTCGAGCGCAGCGACCGGATCGTCGCGCTCGGCGGCGGCGTGATCGGGGATCTGGTCGGTTTCGCCGCCTCGATCCTCAAGCGCGGCTGCGGCTTCGTGCAGGTGCCAACCACCCTGCTGTCCCAGGTCGACAGTTCGGTCGGCGGCAAGACCGCGATCAACGCCCGCGCGGGCAAGAATCTGGTCGGCACCTTCCATCAGCCCGATCTGGTGCTGATCGATCCGACCACGCTCGACACCTTGCCGCTGCGCGACGTGCGCGCCGGCTATGCCGAGGTGGTCAAATACGGCCTGATCGACGATTTCGACTTCTTCTCCTGGTGCGAAAGCCATGCCGAGGCCTTGCTCAAGGGGGATGCCGAAGCGCGGACGCAGGCGATCGCGCACAGCGTCGCCGCCAAGGCACGTGTCGTCGCCGCCGACGAACGCGAGACCAGCGGTGTGCGCGCCCTCCTCAACCTCGGCCATACGTTCGGCCATGCGCTGGAGGCCGAGACCGGTTTCTCCGATGTCTTGCTCCATGGCGAGGGCGTCGCCTGCGGCATGGCGCTCGCCTTCCGTTTCTCAGCCGCACAGGGGCTCTGCCCGGGCGAGGATGCGGTTCGCGTCGCCAGCCACCTCGATCGGATCGGCCTGCCGACCACGCTCAAGGCCGCGCATGTCGATGCCGACGGCGCGACTTTGGTCGCGCATATGGCGCACGACAAGAAGATGGAGCGCGGCCGCCTGCCCTTCCTGCTCGCGCGCGGAATCGGCCAAACCTTCCTCGCGAAGGATGTCGATCTGGCCGAGGTCGCCCGCTTCCTCGACGGCGAACGCTAGCTTAGCCCTCTCCCGCTTGCGGGAGAGGGCTTCTAAGCCAGCCGCAGTCGACCGGGCACGAAACCGGCGCGCTTCTTCCATGTGAGCAAGCCCGCACCGCCATGCTCGGCCGCGCCATAGAGCAGCACCTTGGCGCCCTTCGCTGCCGGCTCGTCCTGCGCGATCAGCCAGCGCACGATCCGATAGTGGAGCAGCATCATCACGCTGTCGGCGAGCCGGTCGCGATGGCCCATGATCTCGGTATAATGGACGACGTCGCCGATCCGCATCACCTTGACGTAGGCGACCAGCCGCTCGCCGACCTCGACCCCGTTCTGGCGATGGCCAGGCTCGGGCAGGAATATGCCCCACCAGATCGTCCAATGGACCGGGCAACAGGGCGGCCCCACCGTCAGACGCTCGGTCGCGGGCGTATCGATATGCTCGGGCTTGAGGAACCAGCGGTCGAACACGGGGCCGGCGGCGCGAAACGCCATCGACGTGCGGACCGCGTGCATATCCTCGACATGCGAAGCGAGCATGAATTGCCGCGCGCCATAACCGGCGCGCTCCGCCTTGCGGATCTTCGACAAAGTCCGCGACGAGCGCTGCTTCAGCAAAGCATCGAAGGCAGCGGCATCGCCCAAGCGATCCATCGCGATCAGCATCGGCGTCAGCCGGGTCCGCTCGCTCCAGGTGGAACTGTGCGGCCGCTGCCCGGCATAACGCCGCAGCAATTTGGGCACCTTGTCGGTGTGGAGCGGGCATGGCGCGCGGCAATCCTGCGGGCGGTGCCATTCGACCGGATATTCGGCCACGTCGCCGGCCGTCATATCGAACCGGCGCAGCCGTGACCGGCGCAAGGCAAGCACGAGCGCGGGCTCGATCACGGCCTGATGCAGGCGGACGGCGAATTTGCTGATGGGGTTGGTCATGAAAAAGCGAGCGGCCCGCGTCTCACTTCGTTGCGTGGCGCCACGCCAACAGCAGCCAGCCGGCGATCATGCCGAGGCCGCCTACAGGCGTGACGATGCCGAGCCAATGCGGCGCGCCCAACGCCATCGCATAGAGCGTCGCGGCGAACAGCGCCGAGCCGCACAGGAACAGGATCGCAGCGACCCTGTTTCCCAACTGGACGGCGACAATCGCCGCAAGCGCGTGAATCATCTCATATTCGCCGCCGGTCTTGAGCCATTCGCCCGGCTCGCCGCTCACCCCGTGTGCGCCAAACGCGCCGGCGATCACGGCACACGCGCCGGACAAGGCAGCGAGGCGGACCAAAGTTCGGTTCACAAGGAGGCGACCAGCAAAGCGGCAGCCACTATCAAGGCCGCGACGCTAACGATCAGCACCGCACCGGCGACCATGTCCTTGATGATCTTGATCTCGGGGTGCTGAGCCGGATGGAGCAGGTCGATCACACCCTCGATCGCTGAATTGATCAGCTCAAGCGCCATCACCATCGCCGCGACCAAGGCCACCAGCGCCCACCAGATCGCCGCCGGCCGCAATACGACCAGCGCGGTCAAAGCCGCGAGCGCGAACAGGCAATGCGTGCGGAAGCTTCGCTCCCGCAGCCAGCCGGAGCGAAGACCCGCAAAGGCGAAACCGAGCCGCTGATGAAGCGGGCGGTTCTTCATCCGTCCTCGTCCAGCAGCAACGCCGCCGGCGAAAGGATAGAGCGCGCCTCGGGGGAATCGTTGCCTTTCTCGACCTGGATGCGCAGCCTTTCCTTGTCGCGGGCGCGGTAGGCGGTCTCGATCCGCGTGATGCGATCATCGTCGACGCCCAGCGTCTTGAGCACGCGCCGGCCCATCACGACCGCGCTTTCGAACACTTCGCGGATCACCGCGACGGTATCGAGCCCGCGATAGCGCATCAGAGCCCGCCGATCGTAGGCGCGCACGAAGATCGCGGCCTGGCGGAAGGTCTTGAGCGTAAGCTCCAGTTCGTCGCGGCTGAGCTGATCCTTGTCCATCGCGAACACGATCGTGCGCGCCTCGTCGGCGCCCGCCTGCCTGAGCAGATCGAGCCGCGTGCCGTCGCCATAATAGACCTTCGCACCGAACCTGGCGGCGACGTCGATCATCTCGGCATCGCTGTCGATGATCGTGACCGTGAAGCCGGCGCCGGTCATCATCTGCGTGACGGTCTGGCCGAAACGCCCATAGCCGACGACGATGCCGGCAGCCTGCTCGGCATGCTCCGGCCCGTCGAGATCGTCGCGCTTCTTGTCCTCCATCGATCGGTTGAAGCGCGTCGCGACCTTCATCAGGAACGGCGTGGTGACCATCGACAGCGTGACGATCGCACCGAACAGGCTCGCCGCCTCGGGCGCGATCAGTTGCGCCGCCGCCGCCTGGCCGAACAGGACGAAGCCGAATTCGCCGCCCTGGCTCAACAGCAGGCCGAGCGCGACTGCCGGGCGCCGTTCGACCCCGAACAGCAAGGCAAGCACGAAGATGACCACGGCTTTGACCGCCACCACCGATAGTGCCAGGCCGATCACGAAGAGCGGCCGCATGATGATCGCGTGCAGATCGAGATTCATACCGATCGCGAGGAAAAACAGGCCGAGCAGCACGGTGCGGAACGGCTCGACGTCGGTTTCCAGCTCGTGCCGATAAGGCGAATCCGCCAGCATTACGCCCGCGATGAAGGCACCGAGCGCGGTCGACAGATGGAGCGTTTCCATCACCGCCGACGCCGCCAGCACGGTGAACAACCCGGCGGCGACGAACAATTCGCGCTCGCCCAGGCCCCCGATCAGACGGAACAAGGGATTGAGCAGATAGCGCCCCGCCAACACCAGCCCGATCACCGCGCCAACCGTGTAGAGGCCCAGCAGCCAACCCGGCGGCGCGCCCGGATCGGCCGGCACGCGCGATAGAGCGGCGATGATCGTGATCAGCGGGACGATCGACAGGTCCTGGAACAGCAGGACCGAGAAAGCGCGCTCGCCGAACGGCGTGTTGAGGCGGCCCGCCGACCGCAGCATCGGCAATACCTGCGCGGTCGAGGACAAAGCCAAAGGCAGCCCGAGCGCGAGCGCCGCCTGCCAGGAAAAGCCGGTGAAATAATAGATCACCGCCGCCAATGCGGCGCCGCACAAAGCGACCTGCACGAAACCGAACCCGAAAATGTCGCGCCGCAGCCGCCACAACCGCGTCAGATTGAGCTCCAGCCCGACCAGGAACAGCAGCAAAGTAATGCCGAGATCGGCGATGCTCAGCTTGGATTGCGCGCCGTCGACCAGCCGCAACGCCTGCGGCCCGATCAGCGCGCCAGCGACGAGATAACCCAAGGTGGCGCCGAGCCCGAGCTTGCGGAACAGCAGCACAAAGGCGAGCGCCACGCCCAGCATGATCACGCCATCGGTGACGAGCGTCTCGGTCATGCGGCCTCGGCGCTGACGGCGCGCGCGGCGGCCTCAGCCACGGCTTCGAAGGCGAGCCGGATCGAGGCGTGGCGGGCGCTGTGCGCACGCGCCGGGCCGAAGATTTCGAGACCGGGCCATTCGCCGGGATCGTCGCGCGTGCCGGCAAGGAAGGCGGTGAGCGCATCGCGTGCCGCTTCCAGTTCGGTACGTGTGCGGCCGATCGCGTGTGCGCCCATAAGGGACGCCGAGGCCTGGCCGAGCGCGCAGGCGCGCACTTCCTGACCGAGCTCGGCAATGCGGCCCTCGCCGTCGAGCACGACGTCGACCGTGACGCGGCTGCCGCAGACCGGCGAGCGCCGTTCCGACGTGCCTTGCGGATGCGCCAGCCTGTCCTGATGCGGGATGCTCGTCGCCAGCTTCAGGATCTGCGTGTTGTAGAGCGCGGCCGACATGCGCTTAGCTGCTATTGGTCTGGACGTTGTCGCCCGGCTGGGTCGCATGGTCGCGGCGGCGTTGCACCCAATCGACCACCGCGCGCCCGCTCGCGTTGAGCAAGGGATAGGTACGCGAGCCCTTGATGAAGGCGGGCCGTTCCGACGTGCCGCCATAGATCGTGTCGTAAACGAGGTTCACGCCGAGGAAGAGCACGGTCGCCACCAGCAGCCCCTTCACCGCGCCGAAGCCAAGACCGAGCAGGCGGTCGACCGAGCCCAGCACCGATTTCTTGGTGCGCTGACCGAGCGAGGCCGCGACCATCTTGCCGCCGAAGAAGACCAGGCCGAACACCAATACGAACGACAGTACCGCCGCGCCGCTCGGGCTCTTGACGACATGGACGAGCAGGCTCGCCACCGGGCCGTGCAACAGCTTCAGCGCGAAGATGGCGGCGGCCCAGGCGAACAGCGACAGGACTTCCATCACGAAGCCGCGCATCACGCCCATCACGGCGCCGCCGCCGATCAGGATCAGGACGATGATGTCCATTGCGGTCAGCATGATCCCGCTATGGCAATCGGTCCCGCCAATCACAAGGCTTGGGCGGCGAAAGTCTTAATTGCTTGCGCTGATCGTCGGCTTTCCCCAACTCGCGGCCATCATGCCGGTACAGTCCAAGATCTGCGGGCTCTCCACCGCTGCGACCGTCGACGCGGCGGTCGCGGGCGGCGCCGCATGGCTCGGCTTCGTCTTCTTCCCGAAGAGCCCGCGCGATCTGGCGCCGGACGAGGCCGCCAGCCTGATCGCGCGCGCGCCGGCGGGCGTCGGCAAGGCGGCGGTCCTGGTCGATCCCGACGACGATCTGATCGGGCGCGTGATCGCGGCGGGCGTGACCGCGCTGCAGTTGCATGGCGACGAAAGCCCCGAACGGCTGAGCGCGCTCAAGCGCCATGGCCTCGAACTGTGGAAGGCCGTGCCGGTCCGCACCCGCACCGATCTCGATCTGGCGCGCGCCTATCGCGGCGTCGCCGATCGTATCCTGTACGATGCCAAGACGCCCAAAGGCACATTGCCCGGCGGGATGGGGTTGCGCTTCGACTGGAAACTGCTCGACGGCTTCGTCCATCCGCTGCCCTGGGCCCTGTCCGGCGGACTCGATCCCACCAACGTCGCCGAAGCGGCGGGCACGACGCGTGCGCCGTTGGTCGACGTTTCTTCAGGCGTGGAAAGCGCGCCGGGCGTCAAGGATGTGGACAAGATCGCGGCCTTCCTTCAAGCGGCGGCGCGTCTATGACCCTTCCCAACAGCCTCCGTCAGCAGCCCGACTCCACCGGCCATTTCGGCGATTTCGGCGGACGCTATGTCGCCGAGACGCTGATGCCGCTCATCCTCGAGCTCGAGCGCGAATATCGCGCGGCCAAGGTCGATCCGGCGTTCAAGGCCGAGCTCGACGGGCTGATGACGCATTATGTCGGGCGTCCGAGCCCGCTTTATTATGCCGAGCGGCTGACCGAGACGCTGCGTGCCTCCGCGGAGCAAACTGGCTTCCCGGGCATGGGCCCGAAAATCTACTTCAAGCGCGAGGAGCTGAATCACACCGGCGCGCACAAGATCAACAATTGCATCGGCCAGATCCTACTCGCGCGCCGCATGGGCCGCACGCGCATCATCGCGGAAACCGGCGCCGGCCAGCACGGCGTCGCCACCGCGACCGTCGCCGCGCGCTTCGGTCTGCCCTGCGTGATCTATATGGGCGCCAAGGACGTCGAGCGGCAGGCGCCCAACGTCTTCCGCATGCGGCTGCTCGGCGCCGAGGTCGTACCGGTCACGAGCGGAGCCCAGACGCTCAAGGATTCGATGAACGAGGCGCTGCGCGACTGGGTCGCGAACGTCCACGACACCTTCTACATCATCGGCACCGCCGCCGGTCCGCACCCCTATCCTGAGCTGGTCCGCGATTTCCAGTCGGTGATCGGAATCGAGGCCAGGCAGCAGATACTACAGGCGGAAGGCCGCCTGCCCGATCTGCTGGTCGCGGCGGTCGGCGGCGGATCCAACGCGATCGGCCTGTTCCATCCCTTCCTCGATGACGAAGGCGTCGCGATGCTCGGCATCGAGGCGGCGGGCCATGGCGTGCACACCGACAAGCATGCCGCGTCGCTCAACGGCGGCACGCCCGGCATCCTCCACGGCAACAAGACCTATCTGCTGCAGGACGAGGACGGCCAGATCACCGAGGCGCATTCGATCTCGGCGGGTCTCGACTATCCCGGCATCGGCCCCGAACATAGCTGGCTGCACGACATCGGCCGGGTGCAATACGAACCCGTGACCGATCAGGAAGCGCTCGATGCCTTCCAGATCTGCGCCCGCACCGAAGGCATCATCCCCGCGCTCGAAAGCGCGCACGCCATCGCGGCGGTGATCCGCAAGGCACGGGAATATCGGCGCGATCAGATCATCGTGCTGAACCTGTCGGGCCGCGGCGACAAGGACGTCGCCACCGTCGCGAGCGCGATGGGAGTGAAGATGTGAGCCGTCTCGGCGATGCCTTCTCCAGGGGCCGACCCGCGCTCGTGACGTTCGTCACCGCCGGCGATCCAACGCCCGCCGCCACACCCGCGATTCTCGATGCGCTGGTCGAGGGCGGCGCGGACGTGATCGAGCTCGGCATGCCGTTCACCGATCCGATGGCGGACGGCCCCGCCATCCAGCGCGCCAACCTGCGCTCGCTCGGGGCGGGCACGCGCACCGCCGACATCTTCGCGATCGCCAACGGCTTTCGAGCGCGCCATCCCGACGTGCCGCTGGTGCTGATGGGCTATGCCAATCCGATGCTCCGGCGCGGCGCGGCCTGGTTCGCCGATCAGTGTGCGGGCGCCGATGTCGACGGCGTGATCTGCGTCGACGTGCCCGCCGAGGAAGATGCGGCTTTGGGCCCGGCGTTGCGGGCCGAGGGTATCGCGTTGATCCGCCTCGCCACCCCCACCACCGATGCGGCGCGCCTGCCGGCGGTGCTGCACGGCGCGGGCGGCTTTCTCTATTATGTCTCGGTCGCGGGCATCACCGGCATGCAGCAGGCGGCGAGCGGCAGCATCGCGCAGGCGGTTGCCAAGCTGAAGGCGAATACCGATCTTCCGATCGCGGTCGGCTTCGGCGTGCGCACGCCCGAGCAGGCGGCGGAGGTGGCAAAGGTCGCCGACGGCGTCGTGGTCGGATCGGCGATCGTGGACGTTATCGCGGCAGCGGCCGAGCGCGGGATCGACCCCGCACCGGACGTGGCCAGACTGGTCAAGGAATTGAGCGGCGCCGTACGGGCCGCGCGTAAGGAGATGGCGGCATGAGCTGGATCGATCGGGTGCGCAACGCGCTGCCCTTCATCCCCAAGCGCGAAACGCCCGACAACCTCTGGCACAAATGCCCGAGCTGCGGGACGATGCTGTTCACGCGCGAATATGAAGAGAATCAATCGGTCTGCACGAAATGCCAGCATCACGGGCGGATCGGGCCGGACGAGCGCTTCGACGCGATCTTCGACGGCGGCATCTACACGCCCTTGCCCTCACCTGTGGTGCGCGAGGATCCGCTCAAATTCCGCGATTCCAAGAAATATGTCGACCGCCTCAAGGCTGCGCGCGCCAAGACCGGCGAAAGCGACGCTTTGATCAACGCCAGCGGGCGGATCGAAGGCTTCAAGGCGATCGTCGGCGTACAGGATTACGGCTTCTTCAGCGGCACGATGGGGCTTGCGGTCGGCGCGGCCTTCCTGATCGGCGTCGAGGCGGCGATCACGGAAAATTGTCCCTACATCATCTTCACCTCGGGCGGCGGCGCGCGGATGCAGGAAGGCATTATGAGCCTGATGCAGATGCCCAAGACCACGGTCGCGGTCCAGAAGCTGCGCGAAGCGGGCCTGCCGTACATCGTCGTGATGACCGATCCGACCACCGGCGGCATCACCGCATCCTATGCGATGCTGGGCGACGTCCAGATCGCCGAGCCGGGCGCGCTGATCGGTTTCGCCGGCCAGCGCGTGATCGAAAGCACGATCCGCGAGAAATTGCCCGAAGGCTTCCAGCGCGCCGAATATCTGCTCGATCACGGCATGCTCGACATGGTCGTGCACCGCCACAAGATGCGCAGCGAACTGGCACGGCTGATCGCTTATCTCTGCCCCGGCAAGCAGGCGGCCTGATCTTCAACCGCCTCGGTAAGGGCCTGTAATGGCCGATTTCGCCGTCTCGTCCGATCCCGCGGTTCAGCGTCAGCTCGACCGGCTGGCAACCCTCTCGCCCGGCGCCGACACGCTCGGGCTGGAACGGGTCAGCGCGCTGCTCGACCGGCTCGACAATCCTGAGCGTGCGCTGCCGCCCGTCTTCCACGTCGCCGGCACCAACGGCAAAGGCTCGACCTGCGCCTTCCTGCGCGCCGCCGTCGAAGCGTCGGGCCGCAAGGTGCATGTCTACACCAGCCCGCACCTCGTCCGCTTCAACGAGCGGATCCGCATCGCCGGGTCGCTGATAGAGGACGAGCTGCTCGCCAGCCTGCTCGCCGAGGTGCTCGATATCGCCGAGGGTATTTCGCCGAGCTTCTTCGAGGTAACCACCGCCGCCGCGTTCCTCGCCTTCGCACGCCATCCGGCCGACGCCTGCATCATTGAGGTCGGCCTCGGCGGCAGGCTCGATGCGACCAACGTGCTCGAAAAACCGGTCATGTGCGGCATCGCCCAGCTCGGGATCGACCATCAATTCTTCCTGGGCGACCGGATCGAGCAGATCGCGGCCGAGAAGGCCGGCATCGCCAAGCATGGGGTGCCGCTCGTCACCCTCCATTATCCCGCATCGCAGGCGAACGAGATTGGACGCGCGGTGGCCGCGGTCGGCGCGCTCTGGCTGGACAAGGGTGGGGTGTGGGACGCGTCCGCCTATCGGGGCAAGCTTCATTATCGTGACGAAGCGGGCGAACTGGAGCTGCCCCTGCCGCGCCTGCCGGGCGCGCATCAGGCCGCGAATGCGGCGCTGGCGGTGGCGATGCTGCGGCACCAGAATGCGATCGAAATTCCGGTCGCATCGCTGCGCGCGGCGATGGGCTGGGCGGAATGGCCGGCGCGGCTGCAACGGCTCGCCACCGGGCCGATTCCCGCTTTGCTGCCGGCCGGCAGCGAATTGTGGCTCGACGGCGGGCATAACCCCGCCGCAGGGCGCGCCGTCGCAGATTTCTTCCGCAACCGGCTGGCCCCGGGACGGCCCTTCCATCTCATCCTCGGCATGCTCGCCAACAAGGATCTGCGCGGCTTCCTCGAGCCGTTTGCGGGCAGCCATGCCTTTATCCACGCTGTTCCGGTCGAAGGGCACGAGCATCATGACGCTGCAGCGGTCCGCTCTGCGGCAAGCGAACTCGGGCTGACGGCCGATAGCGCACCCGATGCCGCCGCGGCGCTGCGGGCTATTGCAGCCGCCGATGGTGCCGCGCCGCTCGTTCTGATCGGCGGCTCGCTCTACATGGCCGGGACGGTGCTGGCCGCGAACGGGACACCGCCGACCTAATCGGTCATTATTGCGATTGACTATCAATAGCGATAGTGGAAGCATGGCGATCCTGATATGGAGTCGCCGATGCGTCCGACCGAACCATCCCCCGCCTTGCTGCCCCATGCCGCGCCGGCCAATCCCTATCGCCGGCTCCTGCTGTTCGCGATCCGGCGAATGGCGGCAGGCGGGATCGCGGACGCGCATGCAGCACACGCAATCTTCACCGGCTTCGGGCTCGGCTATCGCCGCCCGCTCGTCCTGCTGCGTGCGCTGATGGCGGAATTGTCGCGTGTCTCGACCGCCAGGCTCACGGTCGCGCCCTGTTGCTGTGCGCGCATGACGCGCGACGAGGCGATGTTGCTGGATCTGATCGCGGAAGCGCCGTTTCGACCCGAGCAGGTCCATTCCGTGATGACCGGACTGCTCCACGTCCGGTCCTGCCTGGACGCGCTCACCAGCGCCGAAGCGGTGGCGTCGGCTTTCGCCGATCTCGGCATGCCGCTCGATCACGATTGCAATAGCTGCAACCGCGACGAACCGTTTTGAACTGGCGATAAAGTGTTACGCCACCTATCTCTGCTGCACCGCACAATAGATGCGCTTGATAAAATGCAGAAGGAAATCACACGTGACTAGCTTTGAAAACGCGACGGGCATGATGCTCGCGATCGCGGCACAGGCGCTTGCCGTCGGCCTGCTCCTCGCCCTCTAAAGGGTGAATCCGGGGGGCGACGGACCGAGGTCCGTCGCCATACCCCTCACGCCTCGATCAGTTCGAGGCCCTCCAGTTTCGCTACCGGCAATCCGCCCTTCTTTTGGGACTGCGCCACCAATTCCTCCTTGCGCGCGGCCATCCGTGCGCCGAGCGCTTCCATGTCGAGATCGGTCCGGCGCGCCTGGGCGAACATGCCCGTGATCCAGCGCTCCTCCTCCGCGACATGGTGCTTGATCTCTTCCGACAGCACCTTGACCTTGGCGTCGTAATACTCCGCCTTGGGATCGGCCTGCGCGAGATCGTTGATCAGCACCTTGGCGCCATCATGTTCGATCACGCCCTCCTCCACCATCGCGGCGTCGGTTTTGGGCTTGATCGCGGGATAGAAGATTTCCTCTTCGATCATCGTATGAATCTTCAATTCGGTGCAGATCTGCTGGACGATCGCTGCCTTGCGATCCGAACGGCGCGCTTTGTCGAATTCCTCGAACAGCTCTTCCACCTTACGGTGATCCGCCTTCAACAAGGCGATCGCGTCGGTCGGCGTGTATTCGGCCATGAAAATCCTCCTTTCACTTGGGCCGCAGAAACGTAGGCCCGAGGCAAAAGGTTCATGGGACAGGCGGATTATCCCGCGCCTTACGCCATTCGACCCACACGAACGAGCCGGCGGCATAGGCTGTGGCCGCGGCCAGGCCCCAATCCCAATGGCCGGAGGCGGCGAAGGGCAGCATCGCCCAGATCAACGTATCGACGCTCGCCAGCCAGATAGGCGGCTTCTGCGCGCTCAGCCGCCGTTCGGCCCACAGGCCCAGCATCGCGCCGCCGAGCAGCCCGCCGGTCAGCCACCAGCCCCATTGCCCCGACGCGTTCGCCAGCAGCCGCGCCAGGCCGATCGTGGCCAGCCCAGCCCCGCACAGCCGCGCTATACCGAACAGACGCTCCTGAAAGCGCGATCGCTGACGAATACGCCCCAACCGCGCGGCACCCGCCGCCGCCGGCCCCGACAAAAGCAGGCTGATCAGCGCCAGCCAACGCCACCCGGCCAGGCTCAACACCCCGCCGGAGACGGCGAGCAAGGCCGCGATGGCGGCGACCATGTTCGCGTCGGTCTTGCGTGCGAGCAGCAGCGGCAGCGCCAATTCCTCGGTCGGCGCAAACAGGACGCGGCCGATCAAATCGTCGGCCGGCTTGCGTGCTCCGGTGAGGATCGCAGCCTCCGCCATCGCCAAAGCGGCGGCGTCGGTCGTGAGGATCGGTGCCCGCACCGCCTCGATCCGCGCCGCGCCTTCCTGCACCGCGCGGCGCAGCAAGGTCGACATCGGGTCCCAAGCCCCGATCATCGCCGCGGTTTCCGCGAGGCGATGGCCATCGAGCAACGCCACGCCCGCCCAGCGCCGATCGGCGTCGATCCGCTCGAACTGGCCATGCTCGGCCGTATCGGGCAGCACGGCGAGGACCGGGACATGTCCCGCCACAACCGCGCGCAGCAACCCGACCTCGGGCAGGCAGGCTTCCGCGATCAGCAGCACGGTCTCGTCCTGGCCGACCGCATCGGCGGCCTGATCGATGCCCTGCGCCATGCCGGTCTGGATGCCGTCCTGGCGCAAACGCGCGATCGCCTCGGACAATTCGGGCGGCGCTTCGTCGATCAGCAACAGGATGCGCGCCGCGCCGGCCTCGACCGCGCGGCGGGCCTGATGCTCGATCACGCTCATCCCGGCGAGCGGCAACAGCGCGCGCAGGCCCCCCGGACCCGGCCCGGGTTCATAGGCGCCGATCAGCGCGGTAGGACCCTCCCCTTCCATCGCGCGTGACTTTCAGACGCCACGCGCATCAAATCAAGCGTAGCCGCGCATCTCCGCTTCCGCAGGCCCGCCAAGCTGGTAGAGTTGCCCCATGAATCAGGGGGTATCGAACGTGGGTTGGGCGGAAGAAGAGCCGCAGGTCGAAGCGACGGAAGAGACCCCCGACGCCGATCCGGTGTGGGAGGCCGCACCGCCGCGCCGCTGGCCCGGTATCCTTGCCGGTGTGCTATTGCTCCTGATCGGGCTCGGCTGGGCCGCCGCGCTCGGCTTCACCCTGTTCCAGGCGAGCCCGACCCGGCTGTTGCCGCCGCTCACTTTGGCGGCATGGATCGGCCTGGGCAGTGGGCCGCTGGCGCTGCTTGCCGTGCTTTATCTGCTGCTGATGCGGACCGGGCGGAGCGAAGCGAATGCCTATGCCCGCGCCTCGGCCCAATTGCGCAGCGATACCCAAGTTCTTGCCGGCACGCTTGCCTTGCTCACCCAGCGAATCGAGGAAGCACGCGGCGCGCTCAACGAGCAGGCGGCCGGCCTGCAGACATTGGGCAGCGAGGCCGGCGACCGGATCGGCCGCGCCGCCGCCGAACTCAGCGAGCAGGCGACGTCGGTCAGCCTAACGGTCACCTCGCTCAACGATGCGACCGCGGTCGCGCGTGGCGATCTGAGCGTGCTGCTGACCGAGCTGCCTAATGCCGAAGGCGTCGCCCGCCGGCTCTCTGAAGGATTGCGCGAGGGTGGCGCGGAGGCCGATGCGCGCGCCCGTGCGCTCACCGATCTGCTGCAAGCGCTCGATATTCAGGCAAAAGCCGCGAACGAATCGACCGGGGGCGCCGCCGCGCGCCTCGCCGCGCAGCTCGACCGGATCGAGGCGAGCGCGGCCGCTGCCGACAAACGAATCGAGGACGCGGCCGGATCGATGGGCCGCGCGATCGACGCCTCGCTCGAAGCCGCCGCCGAAAGCCTCGACGATGCCCGACAGGTCATCGCCACCCAGAGCGCGGCACTGAATGCGATGGTCGAACAGGGCCAGGCCTCGGTCACCGCTGCCGGCGACGACGCGACGCGCGCGCTGTCGGCGCGGCTCGACGAGCTGGTCGCGCGGGTCGAAGGGATCGGCGCGGGCCTGCGGGGCCAGGAACTGGCCGCGCGCAGCCTGCTCACCCAACTCGATACCGCGATTGCCGGAGTCGAAGCCAAGTTCGCCGAACTGGGCGACAAGGGCGCGGAACATACCGCCGATCTGGCCGAGCATATCGTTGCCCTGTCGACCCATGCCGACGCGGTCAGCCGCGCGCTTGGCGGCAGCAATACGACCGCCGAGACCCTGCTGGTCCGGGTCGAGCAATTGCGCACGCAGGCCGAAGCCAGCAACGCCACCATTTCCGACACGATCCCCGCCGCACTGGCGCGCATCCGCCTCCATGCCGAGCAGAGCCTGCAGGCGATCGCCACCGCCGGCGCGCGCACCGAAAGCCTGAGCGAGGCCGCCGCCACGGTGGGCGAACGCCTCGCCGAGGCGGAAGTTTTGCTCGAGCGCCAGCGCGCGACCCTGAGCGAGGTCGGCGGCCTCGCCGATGGTCGTCTCACCACCCTGATCGACCAGACGCGCGTGCTGGAGGAATTGCTCGCCAAGGCCGATGCCGAGGTCCGCTCGCTCAGCGAAGGCGCCTCGGGCCATCTGGTCGAGGCCCTGAACCAGGTGCGCGACAGCGCCGCCTTGGCGGCCGATCAGGCGCGCGACGCCTTCACCGCCGCGATCCCGCGCGTCGCCCAGCGCATGAGCGAGAGCGCGGCCCGCGCGATGAGCGCCGCGCTCGCCGATGTCGGCAAGGAAGAGATCGCCGCGATCGGCTCCGCGTCCGAACACGCGATCCAGGCCGCGCAGCTCGCCGCCGAACGGCTCACCCGCCAGATCGTCACGATCGCCGAGACCGCGACCGCGATCGAAGCCCGGATCGAGGCCAATCGCAGCGATACAGAAGAGCATGACGACCAGAGCTTCGCGCGCACCGCCGGCCTGCTGATTGAGGCGCTCAATTCGACCGCGATCGACGTCGCCAAGATCTTCTCGAACGAAGTCACCGACGAGGAGTGGAAAGCCTATCTGCGCGGCGACCGCGGCATCTTCACGCGCCGCGCGGTCAAATTGCTCGACCGCGCCGACGCCCACACGATCGCCCAGCGCTACAATGAGGATGGCGAGTTCCGCGACCAGGTCAGCCGCTACATCCACGATTTCGAATCGCTGCTGCGCCGCGTGATGGCAACGCGCGAAGGCACGCCGATCGCGACGACGATGCTCTCGTCCGACACGGGCAAGCTCTACGTCGCGCTGGCGCAGGCGATCGAGCGGCTAAGGAAGTGACGGCCCGATAGTTGATCGTCCGTCACCCTGAACTTGTTTCAGGGTCCATCGTGCCACAGGCGCGGACGGAGCGGATGATGGGTGGATGCTGAAACGAGTTCAGCATGACGAAGGGGTTATTTGCCCTCGAGCACGCTGTCCGGTACGAAGTTGAAGCTCTGCACCGGCACCCACTGATAGACGTAGTTGGCATAATAGATCCCGAACAGCACCACTGCGACCAGCGTCGTCCATTTGGCGGTGCGCGCGAAGCTGAATTTGGGTGGGGCGCTTTCGGCCTGGCCGGGCACGGCTTCGTCCTGCCCCTCCGTCTGCAGGCGGAACGGCAGCACGAAGAAGAAGCTCAACGCCCAGAAGAGCGTGTAGATCGCGACGATCGAGCTCCACCGCATCGGCGTATCAGACCCTGATGACGGACACTTCGACCACCGGCTTCTTGCCGGTCCAGGTCGTGGCGGTGCGGCGCACGCCGAGGCGGATCGCTTCGCGCAGGGCCGTTTCGTCCTTCTTCTTGCCGTTCTTCACCGCCTGAGCGGCCGCGTCGGTGGCTTCGTCGAGGAAATCGTCGCGGTCCTCTTCGACCGGAATGCCCTGGATCGCGATCGCGGGCAGCCCACGCAAGCGATCGTTCTGGTCGAGCGCGACCGTCACCGCGATCACGCCGTTGGCGGAGATGCGGCGACGTTCGTTCATCGTCGAACCGTCGGCGGGCAGGATCACGTCGCCGTCGAGGATCAGCCGGCCGGCGCGCTCGTCGCCGATCTTCTTCGGCCCGTTGGGCGCGAGCCGGATCAGGTCGCCATTGCCCTGGACGATCCCCTTGGGGACGCCCAGCGACAACGCGAAGCGCTCCTGCTCGGCCATATGCCGCATCTCGCCATGGACCGGCAGGATGATCTCCGGCCGGATCCATTTGTACATGAGCTCCAGCTCCGGACGGCCGGGATGACCCGAGACATGGACATGCGCCTGACGGTCGGTGATCATGATCACGCCCTTGGTCGCGAGCGCATTCTGGATGCGGCCGATCGCCATTTCGTTGCCGGGGATCTGCTTGGACGAGAAGACGACGGTGTCGCCCTCGCTCAGCTTAAGCTGGTGGCTGTCGAACGCGATCCGCGCCAGCGCGGCGCGGGATTCGCCCTGGCCGCCGGTGGCGATGATCATCACTTCACGCCCGGGCAGCTTCATCGCTGCATCGAAATCGATGACCGGCGGGAAATCCTCAAGATAGCCGACGCTCTTCGCGACCTTGATGATGCGGTCGAGCGAACGGCCGGCGACGCAAAGCTGACGCCCGCAATCGCGCGCGACCTCGCCCAGGGTCTGCAGGCGTGCGGCATTGGAGGCGAAGGTCGTGACCAGCACGCGGCCTTCGACCGCCTTGACCACGCCGTCCAGGCCTTCGCGCACCGCGGCTTCGGAGCCCGACGCCTTGTCGTTGAACACGTTGGTGGAATCGCAGACGAGCGCGAGCACGCCCTTGTCGCCGATCTCGGTCAGCTCAATCGCGGTCGCGGGGGTGCCGAGCAACGGCTCCTCGTCCAGCTTCCAGTCGCCGGTGTGGAAGATGTTGCCGTAGGGCGTCTCGATCAGCAGCGCATTGCCCTCGGGAATCGAATGGGCGAGCGGCACATAGGTGAAATTGAACGGCCCGAGCCGGACGCTGCCGCCGCGCTCGACGATGTTGAGCTCGACCTGGGAGGCGATGCCCTCTTCGTCGAGCTTGCCCTGAATCAGGCCCGCCGTGAACGGCGTCGCGTACATCGGCACGCCGAGATCGGCGGCGAGATAAGGGATCGCGCCAATATGGTCTTCATGGCCGTGCGTCAGCACGATGCCGAGCAGATTGTCGCGGTTCTTCTCGATGAAATCGAGGTCCGGCAGAATCAGATCGATGCCGGGATAGGCGGGATCGGCGAAGGTCAGGCCGAGATCGACCATCACCCATTTGCCGTCGCAGCCATAGAGATTCACGTTCATGCCGATCTCGCCCGATCCCCCAAGCGCGAGAAACAGCAATTCTTTTCCGGGAGTTGTCATTAGTTTCCGATTGTTGGCGGGCTGTCCGGCCCGCTTATAGTGCCGCGGCGATGCCAGCGGTTGCGTGTCTCATGTAGAGATTGTCCCCGTCGCCGCAAGGTGGCGACGCGGTTCAGGCCGCCTTTAGCTCGCGGATGAAACGATCGGTGGCCTCGGTCAGCGCCTGCGCGGTTTGCGACAGGCTGGAAGCGGCGGCCGCAACCTCACCGGACAGGCTTTCGGTTTCGTTGACGACGTGTCCCATGCCGCTGACGTCGCGGGCCATCTCGACCGCGCTCGCCGCGGTCTCGCGCGCGGCCTCTTCGATCGCGTTTGCCGTCTGGCGCTGATGCTCGACCTGCTCGCGGATTGCCTGTGCGGCCGCCGCGAGTTCGTTGACGGTCATCGCGATATCGGTGAGCGCGTCCTTGGCGCCGTCCGCCTTCGCCTGCGAGGTGCCAGCCAGCGCGCGGATCTCGCCGGTCGCGCTGGTCGCCTGCGCGGCAAGGTTTTTGACCTCCTGCGCGACGACCGCGAAACCGCGCCCGGCGGCGCCCGCGCGCGCCGCCTCGATCGTGGCGTTGAGCGCGAGCAGATTGGTCTGCCCGGCAATATCCTGGATCGAATCCGCGACGCTGCCGATCGTGCCGGTATGGCCGGCCAAGGCGCGGACCGCCTCGTGGCAGGAGGCCGACACGTCCCGCGCGGAATCGCTCAGCTTGGCCTGTTCGTCGACATTGGCGGCGATCGAACCGATCGAGCCGGTCAGATCGCGCAACCTCTCGGCCAGCAGGCTGGCATTGTGCGACGAGGATTCAGCGCTGGTCGCGGTCGCCGCGGTCTTGCGATTGGCGCTGCGCACGATTTCATTGAGCAATTGCGAGGATTCATCGAGGCGGGCGGATGCGGTGCCGACCGCATCCACGATCCCCGTGATCGAGGCTTGGAACCCATCGGCCAGCGCGAACAATTCGGTGCGCCGGCGATCGGAAAGGTCGCGCTCCAGACCCTCGCGACGCGCGCGTTCCTCCGCCTCGCGCTGCTCCGCCAGGCGGGCGGCGGAGAGCGCGCCCTCGACCCGCGTGCGCGCTTCCTCGGCGCGGCCCGTGGCCAGCTCGCTTTCGACCCGCGCCTGCTGCTGCCGCAGCAGCAGGCGTCGCTGCGATTCCGCCAGATAAACGAGGATCCCGGCTTCCAGCACGACCGCCACCGCGTGGAGGATCACGCGGCCGAAATCGCCTTTGCCTTGGAAGACCCAGCTGGGCGCCACGACATCGAGTAGCAGATGGTGTGCCGCGATGAGGCCCGAGGCGAGCAGGATCGGCCGCCAGTCGCACAACACCGCAAGCGCGGCGAGCGCGGCGAAAAAGAACATGTGGCTGTCCATCTGCCAGGGATGACCCGTCAGCAGGTAGACGGCGAGCGCCGGATGAATCGCCGCAAGCGTACCGATGCAAAGCCGTGCCGCCTCATCCGTGCGGCGCTTCACAACCATCATGGTCGGCAGGATATTGGCGGCGATTGCCAGCAGCACAGCCAGATCGGTCCCGGAAGACGCGGTGGCCTTGCCGACCGCGAGGAGTGCGATCGCGCACGCCCAGCCACCCGCGACCAGGATCCGCGTGCCGTGCTGACGCAGCCGGTCCAGTTCGTCGGTCATCATGATATCGGAACCGACCGGTCGGTGCGGCAGCCGGCCCATCCGCCGGCGAACGTCAGCACGCCGTCACGCGCGAGAGGCCAGGCAATCCGCGCCCTTTCGCCGTAGACGATCACCGAGGATGGCAATGGCCCGCGCTGGACCAGTGACGCCCCATGCGCCAGTGCCAGCATCGTGATTTCGGCCTGACCGCGCGGCCCCAGCGGCACCAGCAGCATCGTCCCACGCGCGGGCGGCGCCGCCGCCAACAGCGCGAACACGAACATCGCCCCCGCTATCTGGACGACAGCGATACTCCTCTTCGCGAAGGGGAAACGGGCAGACATAGTCACCCGCTAACCCGGATTTGGTTACCGGGCTGTAAACCGGCATCCAACCCTGGAAAGTCGCGCTGCCGGATGCCTGCAACGCGCTCGTCAGAGCGCGAGCGTCAGGAACACGCTGTTCGGGTCGAGCCGATAGCCTTCGAACGGCCCGCATTCGGCAAAGCCATGCCGCGCATAGAGTGCCCGCGCGGGCGCGAAATAGTCCATCGATCCGGTCTCGAGGCTGAGGCGGCGATAGCCCCGTTCGCGCGCGGTCGCGACGATATGGCGCACCATCGCACTGCCGACGCCCCGGCCGCGCGCGCTTTGGGCGGTGTGCATCGACTTCACCTCGCCATGGCCCCCACCCAGATCCATCAGCGCGCCCACGCCCAACAGGTCGTCGCCGTGCCAAGCCGCCCAGAAGCTCACCGCCTCCCGCTGCAGACCGGAAACATCGAAGGCGTGACAGCTTTCGCGCGGGCTTTGCGCGAGCGCCGTCGTGACATGGGTTTCGAGCAGATCGACGATGCGCTTATCGGTCAGGTCGCCGGGGATGATCAGCAGCCCGTTACTCGCCATCATCGCCCTTTTGATTATCCGGGGGCTGGCAGGAGCAACTGGCCTTGGCCTTGCGCACCACACGTGTCGTGGCGAACTCCGCCGGGCTCAGGCTGCCCGAATGATCGGCATCCGCCTTGCTGAAATGATCTTCCGCCTTGGCCGCATATTCGGCGAAGCTCAGCATGCCGTCATTGTTGACGTCGAGCTTGGCGAAGTTGCGATGGCGCGCCGCCAGGAACTCGTCGCGGCTGACCGAACCATTCTTGTCATGATCGGCGCGTGAGAAACGCTTTTGCTCGCGCGTCTGATCGGTGGCCTCGGGCGGCTGCGGCGGCGTGTCTATATCTTCGGCGTCGTCGGACTTATGCGCGGCGGGCGCCGAGGGAAGGCTGTGCTTCGCGACCGCGGTACTGCGGAAATAGAAGATGCCGCCGATCACCAGCACCAATGCCGCCGCCGCACCGACCCAATAGCGCCACATAGACGTCTCCTCGCCGCTTTGCGCCTTGCTACCGCCCTGTAAGCCGAAGCGCCAGCATCCGCAGCAACCGGCTCGGACTTCCCTGTATGCGCTTGTCCGTCCGCGCATCGCCGATGGCGAGCGCGAGCAGCGCCGCCAGCGGGCGTGCCGCTTTCGGCCAGGGCTCACGCGGGATGGCGCCGATCAGCCGGTTGGCCTGTGCCCGCGCGGTCGCGCGGACCTGTGCGTCGGAGTGACGATAGCCGAGATCGACCAGCGCCCAGATTTCACCCGCCCCGGCCAGCCGTATCGCATCCGCGTCCAGAATCGCCGCGGCCGCCATAAACAGGTTACGCCCGCGCTCGCGGCCATGACGCGCGATCGCGTCCGCATCGGCGTCGCCATCGATCAAAGCCGTCCAGCCATCCTCGATCGCCGCCAGCTTCGCGCCGGTCACGCGGTTCGGCAGGACGTGATCGGCGAGCAGGCGCAGCAAGGGTTCGGCCGGCGCGGGATCGCGATCGAGCTTCTCCAGCGCCTCGCGCCACCAGGCGAGCCGCATCAGCCCGATCATCGGCTCGGTCGTGGAGGAAACCACCTGCCCAAAGCGCTCGTCGAGCGCGAACAAGGCGGTCAGGCCCGCACGCGCCTGCGCCGGCGCATAAGCGACGGCGAGCGCGCGTTCGGGATCGGCAAGCTCCATCGCGGGAGCCTGCGCCTCGCTCAGCGGTAGCAGACCTTTTTGGCCGCCTCGATCACCTGATCGGCGGTGATCAGCGCCATCTTCTCGAGATTGGCGGCATAAGGCAGCGGCACGTCGACATTGGTGACGCGCAGCACGGGCGCGTCGAGATCGTCGAAGCCCTGCTCCATCGCCACCGCCGCGATCTCGGACGAGATCGAGCAGGTCGGCCAGCCTTCCTCGACCACGACCATGCGGTTGGTCTTCTTGAGGCTGGCGAGCACGGTCGCGGTGTCGAGCGGACGCAGCGTGCGCAGATCGACCACCTCGGCATCGATGCCCTGTTCGGCGAGCTGCTTGGCGGCTTCGAGGCAGACGCCAACGCCGATCGTGTAGCTGACCAGGGTCACGTCCTTGCCCGTCCTGACGACGCGCGCCTTGCCGATCGGCAGGACGTAATCGTCGAGCTTCGGCACATCGAAGCTCTGGCCGTAGAGCAGTTCGTTCTCAAGGAAGACGACCGGATCGTTCGAGCGGATCGCCGCCTTGAGCAGGCCCTTCGCATCCGCCGCCGAATAGGGCGCGATCACGATCAGGCCGGGGACGCTGGCGTACCAGGGCCCGTAATTCTGGCTGTGCTGCGCGCCGACGCGGGCGGCGGCGCCGTTGGGGCCGCGGAACACGATCGGGCAGCGCATCTGGCCGCCCGACATATAATTGGTCTTGGCGGCCGAATTGATGATGTGGTCGATCGCCTGCATCGCGAAGTTGAAGGTCATGAATTCGACGATCGGGCGCAGGCCCGCCATCGCCGCGCCCGCGCCGACGCCGGCAAAGCCATATTCGGTGATCGGCGTGTCGATCACGCGCTTGTCGCCGAATTCCTCGAGCAGGCCCTGGGTGACCTTATAGGCGCCCTGATATTCTGCGACTTCCTCGCCCATCACGAAGACGCGGTCGTCCTTGCGCATCTCCTCCGCCATCGCATCGCGCAGCGCGTCGCGGACGGTGGTGCGGACCAGTTCGGTGCCTTCCGGAACTTCCGGATCGTCGCGCGTATCGGCGACGTCGGCCACCAAAGCACGCGCGGCGGTCTGCATCTTGGGCTGAGCTGCGGGAGCCTCACCCTCGCCGTCGCTCGCCTGCTGCACGGGCTCGGCCGGCTTTTCGGCCTTGGGCGCGGCGGCAGGCGCGGGCGTGGAGGCGTCCTCGCCCTCACCGGTGATGAGCGCGATGATGTCGCCGACCTTCACCCCGTCGGTGCCCTCGGGCACCACGATCTTGGCGACGGTGCCTTCATCGATCGACTCGAATTCCATGGTCGCCTTGTCGGTCTCGATCTCGGCGAGGACGTCGCCGGATTTGACCGTGTCGCCTTCCTTGACCAGCCATTTAGCGAGCGTGCCCTCTTCCATCGTCGGGGAGAGCGCGGGCATCTTGATTTCAATCGGCATAGTCTGGGGCGCTCAATAAGTGTCGACGAGGACGTCGGTGTAGAGTTCGGAAGCCTCAGGCTCGGGGCTTTCCTCGGCGAAGGCGGCGCTGTCCGCGACGATCTTGCGGATGTCCTTGTCGAGCGTCTTCAATTGCTCCTCGCCGATCCCCTTTTCCGCCAGGATCTTGGCGAGATGATCGATCGGGTCGGACTTGTCGCGCACCGACTGGACCTCTTCGCGCGACCGGTACTTGGCCGGATCGGACATCGAGTGGCCGCGATAGCGATAGGTCTTGAGTTCGAGCAGGACGGGGCCCTTGCCGGCCTGGACCCATTTCAGCGCGGTCTCGGCCGCGCCGCGCACCGCGAGCACGTCCATGCCGTCGACCTGGATGCCCGGGATGCGGAAGCTTTCGCCGCGCTTGTAGAGCTGGTCTTCGGCCGAGGCGCGATTGACGCTCGTGCCCATTGCATATTGGTTGTTCTCGATCACGAAGATGACGGGCAGCTTCCACAGCTCCGCCATGTTGAAGCTTTCGTAGACCTGGCCCTGATTGGCCGCGCCGTCGCCGAAATAGACCAAGGCGACACCGCCATCATTGGCATATTTGTGCTTGAAGGCGAGGCCGGTACCCAAGGACACCTGCGCGCCGACGATGCCGTGACCGCCGTAAAAGCCATGTTCGACCGAGAACATGTGCATCGAGCCGCCCTTGCCCTTGGAAATGCCGGCGGCACGGCCGGTCAGCTCGGCCATGATCAAATTGGGGTCGATGCCATAAGCGAGCATGTGGCCATGGTCGCGATAACCGGTGACCACCGAATCGCGCCCCACCTTGAGCGCGGACTGGAGGCCGACCGCGACCGCTTCCTGGCCGATATAGAGGTGGCAGAAGCCGCCGATCAGGCCGAGACCGTACAGCTGGCCGGCTTTCTCCTCGAAGCGCCGTATCAGCAGCATCTGCCGATAGAATTCGAGCAGTTCCTCCTTCGAGGCATTGTAAGGCTTGGGCTCGGGCGGCCGCTCGCGGTTGGGCGTGGCGGGCGGCGCTGCGGCCGGAGCTTTGGACGCGGCGGATTGTGCTGCTCGAGCCAAGGCGGATCTCTCTCCTGAGGGCGCTTTTTGAACGGGCCCCTATAGGCGGGAGAAACCCGCTCCCGCAACGGCGAGTTCCGCGATTGCAATTGCAGAAAACGCAATCGCTATCGCACTTTGTGGAATCGGTGCGGTTCGGCATCCGCCGAGCCTTGCGGCACCGGAGTTTTGGTTGTGCGGTTTGGCATCCGCCAAACCTTCGGCACCGGCCCACTCCCCCACCCGACCTCCCAGACATCGTATTCTATGGGAGGTCGGGTGGGGGAGTGGGCCGGTGCGGCGCATCAAAAAAAACGAGGCCGGGTGGGGTGCGGGCCGGTGCGGTTCCTAGCGAAAACTCAATTGACCGGAACGATGACCTCGTCGGGGCGGATCTGCCCGGTCTGCTTGCGCACCATCTCCTCCGCGAAGTCGGGATCGACATGGCGCGGGTCGAGCAGATCGGCGTGATGCGCGAGCCGGTCGCGCTCGTCGTCCAGCGTCTTGAGCGTGGCGAGATGGTCGGCACGCTGGTGGCGATAGCCGGCGAGCGAGAACAACCCGTTCTGCCCGACGATCGCGGCGCCCGCGAAATACACGATCACGGCGACCGCCACGGTCGGCCAAAAGGCGGATCGGATCATGTTCAAGGCGGGTTTACGCGTCACGTCGTCCGAAGAATCACGTTCGCTCAAAGGCTTCAAGCGAACTTCCGACGGCGACAGGCAAAAAGCCGGTGAAGCGTGCAAAAGCTGAGTCAGGCCGAGTCGCATTGATTCTTCAGTAGAATCTGGGAATCGGCCGCGGGTGCGGCGTCATCCTGTCGGACAGGTCGAAATCGACCTCGTCGACAAAGCACCAGCCCCAGCCTTCGGGCGGGTCATAGCCTTCGATAATGGGGTGAGATGTCGCGTGGAAATGCTTGGTTGCATGGCGATTTGGCGAGTCATCGCAGCAGCCGACATGCCCGCACGTCCGGCACAGCCGCAGATGCACCCACCAAGACCCCATCTTGAGGCATTCCTCGCAGCCGTCGGCGCTCGGCGTCACGTCGGCGATTGCGTGATAATGCGGGCAGGGATCGGCCATGCCCGTAGCCTAGCTCACACGCGATAAGCGTCAACGGCCTGCGAACGGGTGGTGCGACCGCACTTCCGATTTGGCGGTGCTACCCACGATCGTACCCGGCTGCGGCGGCCGTCCATCGAGCAAGCGTTCGAGCAGATCCTGCCCTTCGCGCCATGCGCCCAGCCCGCTCGCGGCGTTGATATGCCCTTCCCCTTCGAGCAGTTCGAACTCGGCGCCCCAGGCCGTGGCGAGTTCGCGCGCATGATCCTCGTCGCACCATGGATCATCGCTGCTCGCCACGACGATCGCGGGAAAGGGCAGGATCGCGGTCGGCGTCGGCGCGAAGCGCGCGATGCGCGGATCGGCGTCGGGACGGTCGGCATGCGGCGGCGCCACCAGCAGGGCGCCGACGACATTGCCGCGCACGTCCTGGCCGAGCAGGCTCGCCCACCACAATATCGCCTGACAGCCGAGGCTGTGCGCGACCAGCACGACCGGACCCTGCGCGGCGGCGACGGCCTGGTCGATCCGGCTGATCCAGATATTGCGATTGGGATCGTCCCACACGCCGAGCTGGATGCGCAGGCAATCGTGGCGCTCCTGCTCCCAGATCGTCTGCCAATGGCCGGGACCGGAATCGCCGAGCCCGGGCACGATCAGGCACAAGGGGGACAGGCCAAGTTCGCCATCGGTCATGCCACGCGCTCCGCTCGAGGAATGCGCGCATCCTATTTCCTACTTATCAAATAGGAAATACAATCCAGCTTGGCCAAGCGATAGGTGAGCTTGGAATTCCCCCACCCCCGCCGCTTGTGCGCGCACCAGACAACGGCGAACCGCGCCGGTTTCTCCGCGATTGGGGCGGGCCGTTGGTCAGACGGGCCAGCCGGAAGTTTAGCATCGTTACTCGTCGTCCGGCCGATAATCAGCCGGGATCGGACTTCCCGATGGCCAAAGGCGTATCTCCGCCAACGCATGACCGATTGCATCGAGGATGGGTTGGTCGTCGGCCGTATCGCACGCAATGAGGCGCCCAGGCTGGACCGAGGAACGCCACCGGATTTCCACCTCGGTGACATGGAGCAACAGCTCCGCTTCCTGAGGCGTTACGTCATGCTTGCATTCGAGATGGGTGCGCCGCTCTCCTTGCGGGCGGAACGGCCGCAGCCGCTCCATGAAACGCGCCGCTGCCTCCGGCGTCACCCGGTAATGCCTGCTGCGGTTCCCATCCATTAAGACCTTGTGCGTCACCACGTCACCGCTGGCGCTGACGGTCACATCATAGGAAGAACAAACCCCGGCACAGATTCCAAACCAGAGCCGCCGCGAAACCGTCACGGCGGTCGGCTCTTTCGCCGTGCTTTCAGTCGCGCATCCGGCAAGAAGCAGGATCAGGGCGACCGGAATGCAAAGTCGCCGCAATCCCATGAACCCTCCCCCCGCGAACCGGCTAGCGCTTGATCGCCGAACGGCCGGCATAGCGACCGATCGGGCCCAGTTCCTCTTCGATCCGGATCAGCTGGTTGTACTTGGTCAGCCGGTCGGAACGCGCGAGGCTGCCGGTCTTGATCTGCCCGCAATTGGTCGCGACGGCGAGATCGGCGATGGTCGAATCCTCGGTCTCGCCCGAACGGTGCGACATCACCGCGGTATAGCCCGCGCGCTGCGCCATGCTGACCGCCTCCAGCGTTTCGGTGAGCGTGCCGATCTGGTTGACCTTGACCAGCAACGAGTTGGCGACGCCCTTCTCGATGCCTTCGGCGAGGATCTTGGGGTTGGTGACGAAGATATCGTCGCCGACCAGCTGGACCTTGTGGCCGATCTTGTCGGTCAAGAGCTTCCAGCCGTCCCAATCCTGCTCCGCCATGCCGTCCTCGATCGACAGGATCGGGTAAGCGGCGGCGAGTTCGGCGAGATAGTCGACCATCTGCGCGGGGCTGAGCTTCCGCCCCTCGCCTTCCAGATCGTAGACGCCACCCTTGAAGAACTCGCTCGCCGCGCAATCGAGCGCGATGCCGACATCGTCGCCCGGCGTGTAGCCGGCGGCCTCGATCGCCCCCATGATGAAATCGAGCGCGTCCTTGGGGCTGCCGAGGTTGGGCGCGAAGCCGCCTTCGTCGCCCACCGCGGTCGCCAGCCCCTTGTCGTGCAGCTTCTTTTTCAGGATGTGGAAAATCTCGGTGCCGCAGCGGACCGCCTCGATCAGGCTGTCGCTGCCGACCGGCACGATCATGAATTCCTGGAAGTCGATCGGATTGTCGGCATGCGCGCCGCCATTGATGATGTTCATCATCGGCACGGGCAGGACATGCGCGGAGACGCCGCCGACATAACGGTAGAGCGGCAGGCCGCGCGCTTCCGCCGCCGCCTTGGCGACCGCGAGGCTGACGCCGAGAATGCCGTTCGCGCCGAGCCGGCCCTTATTGTCGGTGCCGTCGAGCTCGATCATCACCGCGTCGATCTCGCCCTGATCCTCGGCCTCGAGGCCCTCGACCGCGTCGGCGATCTCGCCGTTGACCGCATCGACCGCCTTGTCGACGCCCTTGCCGCCCCATCGGCTCTTGTCGCCGTCGCGGCGCTCGACCGCCTCGCGCGTGCCGGTCGATGCGCCCGAAGGTACGGCGGCGCGGCCAAAGCTGCCATCCTCCAGCGTGACGTCGACTTCGACCGTGGGATTGCCGCGGCTGTCGATCACGGTGCGGGCGTGGATGTCGACGATCGCGGTCATGATTTTTTCCTCGAATGTAGGGCTACAGGATGGCGCGGCCTGTATCGGCGACGAGCCGTGGTGGCAATAATTCCGCATCCGACATGAAAAGTGTATTAGTGACGTGGAACGCACGCGTAAGCGGGCGGTTGAATCGCCCGAGTATCGAGTCATTCAGGAGATCAGCAATGCCTTCCGCCGACGAACAGCTTCCCGAGGGCACCGACGCCATCATCACCGGCGCCGGCGTGGACGACGATGGCGGCAATGAAGCTTCACCCGTCATCTCCGCGATCAAATCGGGCGGCGAGGATGCCAAGGGCGTCTTCTTCGACCGGATCGACGAACTGCGCGGCCAAGCGGGCGACAAGGCCCGCGACCTCGCCCAGGCCGGCAAGGAACGCGCGACCAGTGCGCTCGACAGCCTGGTGCAGACGGTCGAGGACGCCGCCGCCGAGATCGACGAGAAGCTGGGCAGCCAATATGGCGATTATGCCCGTCGCGCGGCCGAGGGCATCGGCAATTTCTCGGACTCGTTCCGCGACAAGGATGTCGATGAGCTATTCAACGACGCGCGCGAACTGGTGAAAAGATCGCCGGCGGTCGCGATCGGCGCGGCGGCGGCTTTGGGCTTCGTCGTCGCGCGGCTCGCCCGCTCGAGCGTCCCCGAAAGCCCCGGCAAAGATGCGCCAAAGGCGTGACATTCCCGGACCAAGGCGGGGAGCCAGAGTCGCTCCACGATCTCGCCGCGCGCGTAATCGACAACGGGACGGCCTATCTGAAGGCGGAGCTGACGCTCGCCAAGGAGCAGGCGATCTCGAGCGTCAAGGAAGCGCGGCCGACGATCCGGCTGGTTATGATCGCGCTCATGCTCGGGCAATGCGCGGTCATGCTGCTAGCGGTATCGCTTGGGTTCTTGCTGGCACGCTGGCTTGGCTTGCCCGGCGGGTTCGCGGCAGCCGCGGTGCTGATGATCGGGGCGATGGCGCTGATCGGCCGCAACGTGGTCGAGCGGATAAGAAGGATCATTCGATGAGCGAGGCGGATATCGCCCGCGCCGAGGCGAATGTCGCTGCAGCGCGCGAGAAATTGCTTGTTTCGACACAGTCGCTCCAGGCGCGGCTGAAGCCGGCGGTCTTGGCCAACGATGTGTGGGAAGCTGCACGCGACAAAGGCGAGGAAGTCGCGAACGACGCGGCGCGCGCGGTCAGGCAGCGTCCCGTCGCCGCCTCTGCAGCCGCAATCGGGGTTGCTGCGTTCATCGCACGTAAGCCGATCTGGCGGTTGATCGCCCGGTTGCGCGGCAAGAAATCAGTGAAGGAGTAAAGCCATGAGCAAGCGCGAAACCCCCACCGCCGAACCGGCGCCCGAAACCAGCAAGACCGCGCTGAGCGATGCCTATGGCAAGGTGAGCGACCGCGTCGCCGCCGCTTATGCCGCCGCTCGCGAAAAGACCGCGGGCGCGGGCGAGAAGCTCGAATCCAATCCGCTGGCTGCTTTGCTCGGCGGAATCGCGATCGGCGCGATCGCGGGCGCGCTGCTGCCGCGCCTAGAGAAGGAAAAGGAATTGCTGGCGCCGTTGGGCGAAAAGATCGGCGATGCCGCCCGCGCGGCGCTCGACGCCGGCAAGAGCGCGGGCACCGATGCGCTGGCGGAGGCGGGCCTGTCGTCCGACCAGATCCGTGCGCAGGTTTCCAAGCTGGTCGAGCAGGCATTGAAGGCCGCGAGCGAGGCCGGCACTGCCGCGATCGAAGCGGCACGCGAATCCGCAAGTCGTTAGAAATTCAAGACGAGTTCAGGCGGGCGGGCCGACAGGCTCGCCCGTTGCCTTTGGAGAGCAGGAAAAATGATCAAGTTTCGTAACGCCTTTGCGGCGATCGCTATCGCTTCGGGCGTATTGCTGCCGACCATGACCAGCCCGGCCATGGCCGCGGTCGACACCAGCGATCCGCAGCGTTTCGTGTCGACGCTGACCACCGACGGCTTCGCCGCGATGCGCAGTGGCAACCGCGAGGCAGCCAAGGCCAAGTTCCGCGCCTTGCTCGCGCAGAATGTCGCGGTCGATCAGATCGGCACCCGCCTCATCCGTCGCTGGCTGCCCACCACGAGCCCGGCGCAGCAGGCGGCCTACAAGGCAGCCCTGCCCGGCTATGTCGTCGGCACCTATGCCGACCGCCTGTTCGAATATGCCGATGCCAGCATCCGCGTGATCCGTTCGCAGCCGACGGCGGGCGGCGGCGCCGACGTCTATACGCAGGTGATCAAGCCCGGTGCTCAGCCGATCGCGGCGACCTGGTCGGTGGTCAATATCGGCGGCGTGTGGAAGGTGCTCAACCTCAACGTCGCGGGCATCAATATCGCGATGGCCCAGGCGGCGGACTTCGATTCGGTGATCCAGCGCCAGGGCTTCGATGCGCTGCTCAAGCTGATGGCCGCGCGCAACAAGTAAGGAAAGCGCACTTGCGTGACTCGCTCACCGACGTCAGGAAGCTTCGCCCATGAGCAAGATGCACCTGGTGTTCGGCGGGCGGGTCAAGGATCCGCGCACGCTCGATTTCTCCGATCTCTCCAAGATCGATGTCGTCGGCTTCTTTCCCGATTATGCGAGCGCGGAGAAGGCCTGGCGCGGCGCGGCGCAGCGGACGGTCGACGACGCCGAAATGCGCTACGTGATCGTCCACCTCCACCGGCTGCTCGATCCGGACGCGAAGGACTGATAGCCTGGACCGAATCCGCACACGCGGGTTCGGTGCTCCATCACTTCAGCCCGATCAGCCGCGCCGCATTGTCGTGGAAAATCTGCTTCTGTTCGGCGGGCGTAAAACCCATGTCGCGGACCGCTTTTTCGGCCACCGCGGGCGTATCGACCGGCCAATCCGATCCGAACAGAAAATGGTCCGTCCCGATCTTGCGGATCGTCCAGACCAGCTCCGGCACCACCGGCGCCTTGTCATAAGCCACCGCGATCGCCGACAGATCGAAATAGACGTCCCCGCCGATGCCGAGCTTGCGGAGCTGCGCGAAGGCCAAAGTTTCGCGGAACGTGCTGAAGCCCATATGCGCGAGGATCAGCTTGGTGCCGGGATGCTGCGCCGTGAGCAGAACGAACTTGCCGATCTCGGACAGGTCCCACGGCTTGTAGCTGTCGAACAAAACGACCAGCCCCTTCTCGCCGCAACGCGCCACGATCGCGCCGACGGCAGGATCGGACACGTCGAAATTCTGCGAGTTCGGATGGAGCTTGATCACCTTGACGCCGGCGGCCGCCAGCCGATCGAGCTCCGCCATCGCGTCGGCGCCATCGGCCGGATGCACCGATGCGACCGGATAAGAAACGCCCGTTGCCGGCCTTGGCCGCAGTGATGACGGCATCGTTCTGGGCGCGCGTCTTGTCCATCTGGCCGGCCTGCGCGATCACGATCAGCGCGCTCTGGGTCACGCCGGCTTCATCGTCGAGCTTGCGGATCGGATCAGTGCCTTTCCCCTGATCGGGGCTCACCGCGTCGGAATCGCTGAACCGGATATGCGCGTGCGCGTCGATGATCGGCCCGCGATAGCCCGCATCCGCAGCCAAGGCCGATGTCGCCAATAGTGTGGTGGCAAACAGAAACGATGACGCAAATCTCATGAGCCGGCTCCGCATATTTCGTAGAGATACGCGATGCTTATCCGGGCGTTACGCAAGCGCAATGAGATAACGCGCCAGCCGTCATTTATGAAAAAATGACGGCCTGGGTTGGCTTGAATGTCAGGCCTTGCGGTAGCGCCAACGCAGCAGCGGGCGCGCCAGGATCAGGCCGGCGATGAAGCCGCCGATATGCGCGGCCGCCGCGATCGCCATACCTTCGGTGCGCGACACCAGGCCCAGCATCAGCTGCACCACGATCCACGCGACCGCGAGCCAGGCGATGTGGATCCAGCGCGCGACTTCCGGCGGAAATTTGGACGGGCGGCGCTGGCCGTAGAGGATCGCGTAAGCGCCGACGAGCGCGGAGATGGCGCCGCTCGCGCCGATCATCGGTACGACCGAATGCGGGCCGACCGCATATTGCGCGGCGGCGGCGGCATAAGCGCCGACCACATAGAGGACGACGATGCCGGGCCGCCCCAGCGCGACTTCATCCTCGCGGCCGCAATAGAACAGCATCAGCAGGTTGAAACCGATGTGGATCGCGCCGCCATGGAGCAGGGTGGCGCTCAGCGGCGTCACCCAGACCGGCAGCGCGCCGATCACGTGCAGGCCCGACAGGCGCGCGGGAATGAAGCCCCCGACCGCGGCAGCCGCCTCCAATTTTCCGAGAAAGGTCAGCAGCACGAAGCTGATTACCGTCACCACGGCGATGGTGGCGGTCATTCTGGGCGGCGCGGTCTTCATACGGACGTCCGCCCTACGATGATCAAATGAACTCGATGCGCGAAACGACGTAATATTTGTCGCCCGACGGGACGGTGACCTCGACCTCTTCATCGACCTTGCGGCCGATCAGCGCGCGGCCAAGCGGCGAGGCATAAGAGATCCGGCCCGACTTGGCGTCCGCCTCGGTCTGGCCGACGATCTGATATTTGATCGGCTTGTCGTCTTCGTCGCGCAGGTGGACGGTGGCGCCGAACACGACCTTGTCGCCAGAAAGCGTCGTGGGATCGATCACCTGCGCGCGCGAAAGCTTGTCCTCGATGTCGGCGATCATCGCCTCGATCTGGCCCTGACGCTCCTTGGCGGCATGATATTCGGCGTTTTCGGAAAGGTCGCCATGGGCGCGCGCTTCCTCGATCGCATCGATGATCGTCGGCCGCTCTATCTTGAGACGCGCGACTTCAGCGGTGAGCATGTCATGCCCTTCCGCCAGCATCGGCATCTTCTCGTCGCTCGCCATTTCAACCGAACCCCTTGTGAATACCGTCAAAATAACCCCCGCGCCGCCGGTTGGCGACGCCCGCATCTTGGTGATGTCTGGGATCGTCAGTCAGCTATGATAGGATTGGAGCGACCGCACTTCAAGGCTGTGCTCCCGCATGGCCGCGATCGCCCGTACCGCGGCCAGCCCGCCCGCCGCCGTGGTGAAGTAAGGAATCCGCGCCAGCATGGTCGAGGCGCGGATCGATTTGCTATCCTGCAGCGACTGCCAACCCTCGGTCGTGTTGAACACCAACTGGACGTCGCCGTCCTTGAGCCGGTCGACGATATGGGTGTGGCCCTGCGCGACCTTGTTGACGCGCTCGACCGACAACCCCTGCCCGGCCAGATATTCGGCGGTGCCGTCGGTGGCGAGGATATGGAAGCCGAGTTCGATCAGGTGGCGCACGGCGGGCGCGATCACCGGCTTGTCGCCCGGCTTGACCGAGACGAACACGGTGCCCGCCTGCGGCAGGACGGTGCCCGCACCGAGTTGCGCCTTGGCGAAGGCGGTCGCGAAATCCTTGTCGATTCCCATCACTTCGCCCGTCGACTTCATTTCCGGGCTGAGCACCGGATCGACGCCGGGGAAGCGCGCCCATGGGAAGACCGCTTCCTTGACCGCGATATAGCCGATGTCGAGATCGATCTTGGGCAGATCCTTGAGCATCTCGCCCGCCATCACGCGGGCCGCGATCTTGGCGATCGGCGCGCCCACCGCCTTGGCGACGAACGGCACCGTCCGGCTGGCGCGCGGATTGACCTCGATCAGATAGACTTCGCCGTCCTTGACCGCGAACTGGACGTTCATCAGTCCCTTGACCTTGAGCGCGCGGGCGAGCGCGTCGGTCTGGCGCTCGATCTCGGCGACGATCTCCTTCGACAGGCTGTAGGGCGGCAGCGAGCAGGCGCTGTCGCCCGAATGGACGCCCGCCTCCTCGATATGCTCCATCACGCCGGCGATGGTGACGTCGGTGCCGTCGGCGATCGCGTCGACATCGACCTCGATCGCGTCGCGCAGATAGCGGTCGATCAGGACGGGTGAATCGCCCGACACCTGCACCGCGGTCGCGATATAATTGTCGAGCTGCGCGGGGCTGTCGACCACCTCCATCGCGCGGCCGCCGAGCACGTAGGACGGGCGGGTCAGCACGGGGTAGCCGATGCGTTCGGCGACCGCGATCGCCTCGTCGCGGCTGCGCGCGATGCCGTTGGCGGGCTGCTTCAGGCCAAGCTTGCTGACGAGCGCGGCGAAACGCTCGCGATCCTCGGCCAGATCGATCGCATCGGGCGAGGTTCCGAGGATCGGAATGCCCGCATTTTCGAGTTCCTGCGCCAGTTTGAGCGGCGTTTGCCCCCCAAACTGCACGATAACGCCGACCAATTCGCCGTTCTGCTGCTCGATATGGAGGATTTCGAGCACGTCTTCGACCGTCAAAGGCTCGAAATAGAGCCGGTCGGACGTGTCATAATCGGTGCTCACCGTCTCCGGATTGCAGTTGACCATGATCGTTTCGAACCCTGCATCGCTCAGCGCGAAGCAGGCGTGGCAGCAGCAATAATCGAATTCGATGCCCTGGCCGATGCGGTTGGGGCCGCCGCCGAGGATGACGATCTTGCGCCGGTCGGACGGCTGCGCCTCATTCTCGGGCTCGCCGAACGCGGGCGCCTCGTAGGTCGAATACATGTAGGGCGTCTTGGCCTCGAACTCGGCCGCGCAGGTGTCGATGCGCTTGAACACCGGCCGCACGCCGAGCTTGTGGCGGTGCGCGCGCACCTCGGCCTCGGTCACGCCGCCCGCCATCGCGCTGACCGCGTCGTGGACGATGCCCGAACCGCGCGCGATCTCGCGCTTCATGCCCGGCAGATTGGCCGAATTGAGCGCGAGCCAGGCGAGGCGCTTGTCCGAAAACCCCATGCTCTTGAGCTTGCGCATGCCGGCAGCGTCGCCAGGCAGGCCCTCACGGCAGACCGTTTCCTCGGCGCGGACGATCTCGGCCAGCCGCTCGATGAACCAGGGATCGTATTTCGCGATCCGGCAAACCTCGTCGACCGTGAAGCCTTCGCGCAGCGCCTGGGCGGCGTTGAGCAGTCGGTCGGGCGTCGGTTCGGCCAGAGCCGCCTCGATCTCGGCCTTGGGCGCGCCCTTGAGGCGATCGACGACGTTCAGGCCGGACAGCCCCGTCTCCAGCCCGCGCAGCGCTTTCTGCAGGCTCTCGTGGAAATTGCGACCGATCGCCATCACCTCGCCGACCGACTTCATCGCGGTGGTGAGGTGATCTGACGCGCCCTTGAACTTCTCGAACGCGAAGCGCGGGATCTTGGTGACGACATAATCGATCGTCGGCTCGAAGCTCGCCGGCGTCGCGCCGGTAATATCGTTGTCGATCTCGTCGAGCGTATATCCCACCGCCAATTTGGCAGCGACCTTGGCGATCGGGAAGCCGGTCGCCTTCGACGCGAGCGCGGAGGAGCGCGACACGCGCGGGTTCATCTCGATCACGACCAGGCGGCCGTCCTTCGGATTGACCGCGAATTGGACGTTGGAGCCGCCGGTCTCGACGCCGATCTCGCGCAGCACCGCGATGCTGGCGTTGCGCATGATCTGATATTCCTTGTCGGTCAGCGTCAGCGCGGGCGCGACGGTGATCGAATCGCCGGTGTGGATGCCCATCGGGTCCACATTCTCGATCGAGCAGATGATGATGGCATTGTCGTTGCGATCCCGCACGACCTCCATCTCATATTCCTTCCAGCCGAGGACCGATTCCTCGACCAGAACCTCGGTGGTCGGCGACAGATCGAGGCCGTTGGTGACGATCTCGATGAATTCCTGGCGATTATAGGCGATGCCGCCGCCCTGCCCGCCCATCGTGAAGCTGGGCCGGATGATCGACGGCAGGCCGACGAACTCGAGCGCGGCGACTGCTTCCTCGACCGAATGCGCGATGCGCGAACGCGGGCTTTCGAGCCCGATCTTGTCCATCGCGTTGCGGAATTTGAGCCGGTCCTCGGCCTTGTCGATCGCCTCGGCATCGGCGCCGATCATCACGCAGCCATATTTTTCGAGCGTGCCGTCGTGCCAGAGCGCGAGCGCGGTGTTGAGCGCGGTCTGCCCGCCCATTGTCGGCAGCACCGCGTCGGGGCGCTCCTTCTCGATGATCTTGGCGACGACCTCGGGCGTGATCGGCTCGATATAGGTGGCGTCGGCCATGTCGGGATCGGTCATGATCGTCGCCGGGTTCGAATTGACCAGGACGATGCGATAGCCTTCCTCGCGCAGCGCCTTGCACGCCTGCGTCCCCGAATAATCGAACTCGCACGCCTGCCCGATGATGATCGGGCCAGCGCCGATGATGAGGATCGATTTGATGTCGGTACGCTTGGGCATCAAGGAACCACGTATGTGAGTTGAAAATTGATCGAAGGAAATCTGGCCAGCCTATCGACACCGAGAAGCTTGTCGACGCACGCCTGTTCTTTACGGGCCTGCCCTTGACCCACCTCTTGGGCGTCTTCGTTAGTATCTATTATTGAAGGTCGGCCAGTTAGAAAGCTGCCCTCGTCGAACCGAGCATCGTCCAGGCGGCACCCTTTTTTCACCAGCTCGAACTCGGACTTGGTCATGGGCCTCCCGACTGCCAATCCGCAGCCACAAAGGCACACCAAGGCCAGCGGCGCGGCGGCGCGTATGGAGATCACTTGGCAGACCTAAGCTGGCTCACGAACTGCTCGAACAGATAATGGCTGTCCTGCGGGCCGGGGCTCGCTTCGGGGTGATATTGTACGCTGAAAGCCGGCTTGTCGGTCAGGCGCAGCCCGGCAAGGCTGCCGTCGAACAGCGAGATGTGTGTCGGTTCGGCATTGGCCGGCAACGTCTCGGTCAGCACCGCGAAGCCGTGGTTCATGCTGGTGATCTCGACTGTGCCCGCCTTTGGGCCGTCGCCGACACGCTTGACCGGATGGTTCGCGCCGCGATGGCCCTGGTGCATCTTGGCGGTCTTTGCGCCGACCGCGATGCCGAGCAACTGGTGGCCGAGGCAGATGCCGAAGATCGGCTTGCCGATGCCGAGCAGTTGCTGGATCACCGGCACCGCATAGATGCCGGTCGCGGCCGGATCGCCCGGGCCGTTGGACAGGAACACGCCGTCGGGCGCGTGCGCCATCACCTCGTCGAAGCTTGCGGTCGCGGGCACCACCGTCACGCGCGCGCCGGCGGCGACGAGGTTGCGCAGGATATTGCGCTTGAGGCCGTAATCGATCGCGACGACGTGCGGGCGCGAATCCCCCTCCCGCTTGCGGGAGGGGCTAGGGGAGGGGCTGCCAGCAGGCGCGGCGTCGGTGGCGGATGTGGACTCCCCTCCCCCGACCCCTCCCGCAAGCGGGAGGGGAGAGGCGTAGCCCTCGCCCAGCGTCCACAGGCCGTCGTCCCATGTGTAGCTCTGGGTCGCGGACACTTCCTTGGCGAGGTCCATCCCCTCCAGCCCCGGCCAAGCGCGCGCCTGCTCCTTGAGCGCGTCGAGATCGAACTCGCCCTTGGCATCGTGCGCGATCACGCCGTTGGGCGCGCCGCCAAGGCGGATCGCACGGGTCAGCGCGCGGGTGTCGACGCCCGACAGGCCGATGCGGCCATTATTGCGCAGCCAGCCATCGAACCGCTGGGTCGAGCGGAAATTGGAGGAATCGGTCACATCCTCGCGCACGATGCAGCCCAAGGCGTGCGGGTTGATCGCCTCGATATCCTCGGCGTTGGCGCCGACATTGCCGATATGGGGGAAGGTGAAGGTGACGATCTGCCCGGCGTAGGAGGGATCGGTCATCACCTCCTGATAGCCGGTCATCGCGGTGTTGAAGCAGACCTCGCCGACCGCCGAGCCCTCGGCGCCGAATCCCCTGCCCCAGATGACGCTCCCGTCGCCCAATACGAGCACGCCGGTCGCTCCGTTCGGCGATGGCGCGCGTTGAGACGTGGCGTCGGCCATGGTGGGCGGGCACTCCAATGGGTGAGCAGCGATGTCGCTAAGCGGCGTCCGCTAGACGGCATGCCCGCACGGGTCAACTCTACCAAATTCGGCCGGTCGGGGCTATCAGGGAGGTTTCCGCTCCGTCCGAGAAGACTTCCATGATTCGTGATGAGATTAAGGCGGCGCAGATCGCCGCCATGAAGGCGCGCGACACCGCGACGCTCAACGCTACCCGCCTGATCCAGGCCGCGATCAAGAATCGCGACATCGAGCTGCGCACCGCATCCGTGCAGCCCGAAGACGACGTGCTCGTGACCGAGGTCATGCAGAAGATGATCAAGCAGCGCCGCGAATCGGTCGAGCTGTACGTGAAGGGCGGCCGTCAGGAGCTGGCCGACGCCGAACTGACCGAAGTGGCGGTGATCGAACGCTTCCTGCCGCTGCAGATGAGCGACGCGGACGCCAGCCTCGCGATCGACGCGATCGCGACCGAACTGGACGCGCACTCCCTCAAGGATATGGGCCGCGTGATGGCGGCGCTGAAGGAGCGCCACGCGGGCCAGCTCGACATGAGCAAGGCCAGCGCGCTGGTGAAGGCGCGGTTGTCGTAACAAGCTCCCTTCCCTGCCAAGGGAGGGGTTGGGGGTGGGTGATTCCGCGCAGAATTAATCCCAGACTTGCCACCTTTGCCCGCGCCATGCGGGCGGAACCGACGCCGTTCGAAAATGCGCTGTGGCAAGCGCTCCGAAGCCGCCAACTCGGCGGGGTCAAGTTTAGTCGGCAGATCGTGATCCAGGGCTTCATTTGCGACTTCGTGTGCAGGGATCGGACGCTGATCGTCGAAATCGATGGAGAGACGCACGACCGTGCCGCCGACGCGGACCGCGATTATGCGCTTGGCCGGTTGGGGTATCGCGTGTTGCGCTTCACCAATGCGGAGGTTGCGGGCAATCTCGCGGGCGTGTTGCAGGCGATTCTTGAGATTGTGGAGGGGCGGCTAACCAAGGTGGAACGCCTTGAGGGACGGACCCAGCCCCCGACCCCCTCCCTTGGCAGGGAGGGGGAGGTATGAGTCTCTCCCCCCAATTCCTGGACGAGTTGCGCAATCGCACGTTGCTGTCCGCACTGATCGGGCGGTCCGTCAAACTCCAGAAAGCGGGCCGCGAATTTCGGGCCTGCTGCCCGTTCCATGACGAGAAAACGCCGAGTTTCTACGTCAATGACGACAAGGGCTTTTATCACTGCTTCGGCTGCTCGGCGCATGGCGATGCGATCCGGTTCCTGACCGAAGCCAAGGGCATGCCGTTTATCGAGGCGGTGAAGGAACTGGTCCAGGCAGCCGGCATGGACATGCCCGCGCCCGATCCCCGCTCGGCCGAGCGCGCCGAACGCGCGACCGGGCTGGTGGCGGCATCGGAAGCGGCGCAGCGCTGGTTCGCCGAGCAATTGCAAGGCATCGCGGGCGCCGAGGCGCGGGCTTATCTCGCCAAACGCGGCGTGCCGGACGAACTGGTCAAGGCGTTCGGCCTCGGCTTCTCCCCCGATTCGCGCGGCAAGCTCAAGACCGCGCTGGCAACCTTCGGCAATGAGACGCTGATCGAGACCGGGCTGCTGATCCTGGTCGAGGAGAAGGAGCCGTACGACCGTTTCCGCGGGCGGCTGATGTTCCCGGTGCGCGATGCGCGGGGGCGGACGATCGCGTTTGGCGGGCGCATTCTCGACAGCGGCGAGCCCAAATATCTGAACTCGCCCGACACGCCGCTCTTCGACAAGGGGCGCACGCTCTACAATCTCGACCGCGCCGGACCCGCCAGCCGCAAGGCGGAGCGCGTGATCGTGGTCGAAGGCTATATGGACGTGATCGCGCTCGCCAAGGCCGGGGTCGACGAGGCGGTCGCCCCGCTCGGCACCGCGCTGACCGAGGCCCAGATCGAACGGCTGTGGCGGCTGGTGCCGGTGCCGATCCTCTGTTTCGACGGCGACAAGGCGGGCGTTAAAGCCGCGGTTCGCGCCGCGATGCGGGCGCTGCCGATGGTGGGTCCGGGGCGCTCGCTCAGCTTCGTCACGCTGCCTGGGGGGCAGGATCCAGACGATCTGGTCAAGGCGGGCGGCAAGGCCGCGGTCGAAAATGCGTTGGCGGGCGCGATTCCTTTGGTCGACCTGCTGTGGAATCACACACAGGCGGAAACCCCGCTCGACACGCCCGAGATGCGCGCCGGCCTGCGCCGCCGGCTCGCCGAACTGGCGCAGGGGATCGAGGACAAGGGCACGGCCGAACAATATAAAATCGAATTCCGCCGCCGGTTCGACGCTCTCTTCGGCGCGCCGCAGCGGCAGGAGCAGCCATTCCAGCCCTATGATCGGGGCAGCCGCCAGCCCTTCCGCCGCGATTTCCGCAAGCCCCCGCCCCGCCCCGCCTCCGAGCGCGCGCGATCGATCGGCAAGACCGGGATCGACCGGATGATGGCGCGCGCCGTGATCGCCGGGCTGGTGTTGCGCCCCACGACCGTCATCGCCCATGCCGAGACGCTGGCGGGCATTTCGCTCGGCGATTCCGTGCTGGAACGTGTCCGCGATACGCTGATCGATGCGGCTTTCGCGGGCCGCTCCCTTGAAGGCGACGCCGCGCATTCCATATTGGCGGAAGCGGGCTTAGGCCCTGCGGTGGATGAACTGTGCCGGACGAACGGTCTTGCCTTTTCCTTCCTACGCGGCGATGCGGACCCGAGTCGCGCGGAGCGTGACCTTGGAGAGGCTATCGACGTACTGGTGACGCGGCCGGTGATCGAACAGGCGCTGGCGGAAGCGACGCGCGCCTTCGGCACCACGACCGACGAAGCGAGTTTTGCTGAGCAGCAGCGACTGACTCGCGAAAAACAGGACGTCGAGCGCCGTTTAATGGATTTGATGCAGCCAGACGGCGACTGAACGATTTGACGGGATCAAAGAAGAGCATGGCGAAGACGGCAGTGGCAGCGGCGAATGGCAGCGGCGGCGAAGGCGGCGACGGTGACGCGCCCCTGATCGATCTCAACGATGCGTCGATCAAGAAGGTCTTCGCCCGCGCCAAGAAGCGCGGCTACATCACCTATGACGAATTGAACGAGGCGCTGCCGCAGGACCAGATGTCCTCCGAGCAGATCGAGGACGTCATGTCCGCGCTCAACGAGATGGGCGTCAACGTCGTCGAGAACGAGGAAGCCGGCGAAGACGGCGAGCCCGCGCAGCAGCCAGACGACGACCCCGTCGACGACGAAACCGGCGACGAAACCGTCGCCACCTTCACCTCGACCGCCACCAAGAAGGAAGCGGTCGACCGCACCGACGATCCGGTGCGGATGTATCTGCGCGAGATGGGCGCGGTCGAATTGCTCTCCCGCGAGGGCGAGATCGCGATCGCCAAGCGGATCGAGGCCGGCCGCGACACGATGATCCAGGGGCTGTGCGAAAGCCCGATCACCTTCAACGCGATCATCGATTGGTCGACCCAGCTCAACGAAGGCACGATGCAGCTGCGCGAGATCCTCGATCTCGACGCGATGGTGTCGAAGGGCCCGACCGCCGAGCAGGTCGAGGGCGCCGAGGACGATACCGGCGAGATCAGCGAAAAGAGCGCAGGCCCGTCGTTCAAGGAAGAGGAAGAGCCCGAGGAGGCCCCCGCCGAGACCGACGAGGACGAAGAATCGCTGACCGAGCGCCGCGTACCGCGTCCGTCCGACGACGACGACGAGGACAATACGCTGTCGCTCGCGCAGATGGAGGAGCAGCTCAAGCCGCAGGCGCTCGAGAAGTTCGCGACCATCACCGATCTCTACAAGAGCTTCGCCAAGCTCCAGGCCAAGCGCGTGACCGCGCTCGGGCTGGGCGACGATTTCCCGAAGGGCGAAGAGAACAAGTACCAGAATCTGCGCGAGGAGCTGACCGCGCAGGTCGAGAGCGTGAAATTCCACGCCGCCAAGATCGAGCATCTTGTCGACCAGCTTTATTCGTTCAATCGCCGCCTGACCGCACTCGGCGGCCAGATGCTGCGCCTGGCCGAGCGCCATCGCGTGCCGCGCAAGGACTTCCTCGACCGCTACGTCGGCCACGAGACCGAGGAAGGCTGGCTCGCCACCGTTTCCAAGCTCGACCGCAAGTGGACGGCATTCGCCGTTGAGGAAGCCGCCCCGGTCGAGCGCATCCGCGCCGAGACGGGCGAGATCGCGACCGCGACCGGCATGTCGCTGCCGGAATTCCGCCGCATCGTGAACATGGTGCAGAAGGGCGAGCGCGAGGCCCGCATCGCCAAGAAGGAGATGGTCGAAGCGAACCTGCGCCTCGTCATTTCCATCGCCAAGAAATATACCAATCGCGGCCTGCAGTTCCTGGATCTGATCCAGGAGGGGAATATCGGCCTGATGAAGGCGGTCGATAAGTTCGAATATCGCCGCGGCTACAAGTTCAGCACCTATGCGACCTGGTGGATCCGCCAGGCGATCACGCGCTCGATCGCCGACCAGGCACGCACGATCCGTATCCCGGTCCATATGATCGAGACGATCAACAAGCTGGTCCGCACCAGCCGTCAGTTCCTGCACGAGACCGGCCGCGAGCCGACCCCGGAGGAACTGGCCGAGCGCCTGAGCATGCCGCTCGAGAAGGTGCGCAAGGTGATGAAGATCGCCAAGGAGCCGATCAGCCTCGAGACGCCGATCGGCGACGAGGAAGATTCGCACCTCGGCGATTTCATCGAGGACAAGAATGCGGTGATCCCGGTCGATGCCGCGATCCAGGCCAACCTCAAGGAAACGGTCACCCGCGTCCTCGCCAGCCTGACGCCGCGCGAAGAGCGCGTGCTGCGCATGCGCTTCGGCATCGGCATGAACACCGATCATACGCTGGAAGAAGTCGGCCAGCAGTTCTCGGTTACGCGCGAACGTATCCGTCAGATCGAAGCGAAGGCGCTGCGCAAGCTCAAGCATCCGAGCCGCAGCCGCAAGATGCGCAGCTTCCTCGACCAGTAAGAAAGAACGTCATGCCAGCGAAAGCTGGCATCTCGGGAGGCCGAGTATCCGGCCTCATGAGACCCCAGCTTTCGCTGGGGTGACGATAAGAAAAAAGGCCGCCGGTCCGATTGGGACCGGCGGCCTTTCTTTTACCAGTGTCGGATCAGGCGAAGCTGATCGTACGCTTGCGGCTGCGCATCGCGCCGCCGACGAGGCCGAAACCGCCCAGCATCAGCGCCCAGGAAGCGGGCTCCGGCGCCGGCGACGACGCCGAACCGTCGGTGACGCTGAGATCAACATGGCGGGCGACATAATCCGTGCCGCCGTTAAGAACGGTGAACTGAAGATTGCCGCTCGGCGTGCCCGATACATTCTCGATGAACAGCGTGAAGTGCGTACCATTCTCATCGTCGGTCGAGGAGGCGAACGGCCCGGTGCCACGCAGCGTCTCGTCGCCGATGACCAATTCGTCGCTGACCTTGTCATAGGCGAAATTGAGGGTGCCCGTATAAGGCAGGCTCACATTATTCAACGTGAAACCGGTGGTGGTGCCGTTGAAGCTGGCCGAATCGTCGTACGACAGCGTGAAGCTGCCCGTCGCGCTGTCGACTGGCGCGCCGAAGAAGGTAGCGGAAAAATCGAACGTCTTCACAACCGGACCGGCGACGGCCGGGGCGGTGGCAGCAAAAGCAGCGACGGCGAACAAAGCGAAACGAACATGCGACTTCATCTGAATTTCCCCAAACGACGAGGCGATGCCGCACTTCCGTACGATATTGCCCACAGATGCGCAGAATGGCGCTCCGATTCCGCCTATGCCGGATACGAAGAGTTAATCAACCGTAAAGGTTAGTTAATTCGACTTGTAACCAGCTTTTTCTAACCAGATCTGTAACCATCTATTCGAATCTGGATTAGGACCGAACCGAACATATAGGCCCCATAAAGGCGCCATAAAAATTTTTGTGCCCATCCGGCACGGCTAATGCCGCATAAACCTGATCTTTACGCCCTTGGGTTAGACCGATCCTTCAAGGGGGAAGTGTGCGCCGCTTGGCGCTGCTTCGGGAGCCGATCATGTCGTTCGTCGCATTGCAAACCGCACCCGCCGATTTCGGCGAGATGCTGGTCGCGCTTGCCGCTGCTGAGGGCAGCGCAAGCCATCCTTACACCCATAGCTATGAGCTCAACGCCGATCCGTTGGCGACACGCAATCTGGCCGATGTGCTCCATCTGCTCTCGATGCTGCATGGCCCTCAGCCCGGGCTGATCGAACTGGCGGGCGAGCGCAACGTGCTGCCGGAGGCGGCCGACTGGTTCCGCCAGGCCGCGGTCGGCTTCGCCGCCGAACGCCATTATCTGACCCAATTGATCGTCGCCGCCGGCCCCGCGCCGAGCACGGCGGGCGAGGCCGACACCGCCGCCGCGATCCTCGATCAGCGCCGCGCGATGCAAACGATCGTCTGCTCCGACCGCTTCGGCTGCGGCATCGGCGCGATCGTCGGCCTGATCCTCGACTGGCAGGCGATTCGCTCGGTGCTCGACACCGCCGCGACCCGCATCGGCATCCCCGTGCCCGCCAACGAACTGCCGGACGATGCGGCCACCGCGCACATTTTGGCCAACCTGCCGATCCATCCCCGGCTCGACCGCACGCTCAGCTTCGGCGCACGCCAGTTGCTGCTGCAGCATCGCGGCCTGTGGGACGTGCTCGAGGTGCGCAAGGAAGCGCGCGTCGAGCGCTAATAAGGCCCTACCTATAGCTCTCTGTGAAGCTCATTCTCGATGCGACGATCGGGGATGAGCCACAGCAACGCGATGCCGACATACAGGGCGACGGCGATCCACGGCACGAAGAAGGCCGTCACGACTCCCATTATGTAGCCGGCAAGGCTGATCTTGCCCTTGGTATCGTTGCCGACCGCGCGAGCGACGGGTGAATCGCGGCCGTTGACCGCGATGATCCGCGCCTGTGTCCAGAAATAGCCGATCGCGGTCATCCCGAAGATCACGCCATAGGCCGCTACCGGCATCGCGGCGAAATTGCTCTCGTCGAGCCAGCGGATGCACCACGGCGCGAGGCTCATCCAGAACAGCATGAACAGGTTCGCCCACAGCACGCTGCCGTCGATATGTTCGGTCGCCTGGAACATATGGTGATGGTTGTTCCAGTAGATGCCGACATTGATGAAGCTCAGCACGTAAGCGAGCAGGATCGGCGCCTCTGCGCGCAGTGAGGCCAGATCGGCATGATGGGGCACCGGCAGTCCAGCACGGTGATCGTGATGATGATCGCGATCACGCCATCGGTGAAAGCTTCCAGCCGATTGGATTGCATGCCCCGCTACCTCAATAGAGCAAATAAGGCTGTCGCTCCGCGCACCAGGCCTCTTCGTCGGGCCGGGCCAGCGCGTCGAGATCGCCGGGCACGGCCGCCGCGTCGTCGACCCACTCGCGCAAACCCGGGCCGCCGTTGATCACGTCGATCGGCAGCTTGCCGAATGCATATTCGTAGGGGAAGTCGCGCCAGAGTTCGTAATCCGGGTACAGGCCGCGGATCGCCTTGAAGGCGAGCGCCTGCAGCCGCCAGGGACGAAAGGCCTGATGGTCGTAAAAGCGGCCCTCGGCATGGATGTGGAGGCCTGAGCAGAGCCGATGGACATGCTTGTGGAAGGTCGGCTCGAACGTGATTTCGCGCAGCGCACACCCCTCAAGCCAGTCGGGCGCGAGCAGGCGCATTTCGGCCAGCACATCGCGCGCAACGATGTCGGGCGCGCCGAACAGTTCCAGCGGACGGGTCGTGCCTCGCCCTTCCGACAAGGTCGTGCCCTCCAGCATCACCGTGCCGGGATAAGCGCGCGCCATCCACAGATTGGGCGCATTGGGGCTGGGATTGACCCACACCCGTTCGCCGAGCGGCCAGCCATGACCCGGCGCGGCATCGGGATCATAGCCGGCCATCTCCACCACGCGATAGGCGACATCGAGCCGGCCGATGGCGATGAACCAACGGCCGAGTTCGCCCAAAGTCAGGCCGTGGCGCATCGGCATCGGCCCGGCGCCGACGAAGCTTTCCCAGCCCGCGCGCAGGGAGGTTCCTTCCACCGGCCGCCCCGCCGGATTGGGGCGGTCGAGCACCCACACTTCCTTGCCATGTTGGGCTGCGGCCTCGAGCACGTAGAGCAAGGTGGTGACGAAAGTGTAGATGCGGCAGCCAAGATCCTGCAGGTCGACCAGGATCACGTCGAACGTGCCCATCGCCTGGCCTGATGGCCGGCGCACTTCGCCATAGAGGCTGAAGACCGGGACGCCGTGGACGGGATCGGTGAAGTCGGGCGACTCCTCCATATTGTCCTGCTTGTCGCCGCGCAGGCCATGTTGCGGCCCGAACGCGGCGGTGACGTTTACGCCCGCCACGACGAGTGCGTCGAGCGAATGGACGAGATCGGCCGTGACCGAGGCCGGATGGGCGAGCAAGGCGACGCGCCGGCCCTTGAGCTGCGCGAGGAGTGAAGGGTCGGCGAGCAGCCGATCGATGCCGAAATCCATGACCTCAGCCTGCTGGCGGGAGTTCGGCCGCGAAGCAAGCGGCGTGATGGAAGTCGGGTGCGCCGGCGGGATGGGCGAGCGCCCAGAACGAGCGGTTGCCGTTCGTATCCTCGATGATCGCGGACAGGCCGAGCCAGCCGGTCACGTCCGGAGGCAGGCGCAAAGTTACGGAAAGCACCCCGCCCCCATCGTCGGTACGCCATTCGATCGATGGATCTGCGGTCGGCGCATCGCGCATTCCCGCACGGTGGCCGTCGAAGCGGTAGGCCGCCCATTGCGATGATGGCGAGAAATTATACTCGCAATAGCCCTGCTCCGCGCCGAGAAAGACTTCGAAGCAGGTGTGTTTCCAGAGGTCGTCGGTGCGGGCCGACGCTTGCGCCGGCGGGAAGGACACGCCCTCAAGGTCGCCAAAGATCGAATAGATCAGGGTCAGCAGATCGGGTGCCTCGCGCAGCATTTCGACTTCGATCCGCGTCACCGGTGATGGGCTATCGGGATGGGGACGGAGGAACATTTTCGGCACGCCTTCACCCTCGCATCTGCAGAAGACTATGCTAAGCGCCGCCCCACCATGATGGAATACCAGTCCGACCTTCTGCGCGTCCTCTCCGAACGCGGCTTCATCCACCAGGTCACCGACGCGGCCGCGCTCGACGCGCTAGCGTCGAAACAGGTGGTGCCGGCCTATATCGGTTTCGACGCGACCGCGCCGTCGTTGCATGTCGGTTCGATGGTGCAGATCATGATGCTGCGCCGCCTCCAGCAAGCCGGCCACAAGCCGATCGTGCTGATGGGCGGCGGCACCACCAAGGTCGGCGATCCGTCGGGCAAGGACGAGAGCCGCAAGCTGCTGACCGACGAGACGATCGTCGGCAATATCGCCTCGATCCGGCGCGTGTTCGAACGCTTCCTCAAATTCGGGGACGGCCCGACCGACGCGGTCCTGGTCGACAATGCCGAATGGCTCGATCAACTCGCCTACATCCCGTTCCTGCGCGATATGGGGCGGCATTTCACGATAAACCGCATGCTCGCCTTCGACAGCGTCAAGCTGCGGCTAGACCGCGAGCAGCCGCTGACCTTCCTCGAATTCAACTACATGATCCTCCAGGCCTATGACTTCCTGGAACTGTCGCGCCGTGCCGGCTGCCGCCTGCAGATGGGCGGCTCCGATCAGTGGGGCAATATCGTCAACGGGATCGAGCTCGCCCGCCGCGTCGACGGGACCGAGGTGTTCGGCCTGACCACGCCGCTCATCACGACCGCCGATGGCGCCAAGATGGGCAAGACCGCCGCCGGCGCGGTATGGCTCAATGACGAGCAATTGCCGGCCTACGATTATTGGCAATTCTGGCGAAACACGCACGACGCCGACGTCGGCAGATTCCTGCGTCTGTTCACCGATCTTCCGCTCGACGAGATCGCGCGGCTGGAATCGCTCGAAGGGGCCGAGATCAACCGCGCCAAGATCATCCTCGCGACCGAGGCGACCAAGCTCTGCCGCGGCGGCGAAGCCGCCGTCCAGGCGCAGGTCACCGCGCAGGAGGTGTTCGAACAGGGCCGTGCGGGCGAAGGCCTGCCGCGCCTCAAGGTAACAGACGGCCGGATCGCCCTCGTCACCGCGCTAACCGTGCTCGGCTTCGCCGCCTCCAACGGCGAGGCGCGCCGCAAGATCGCCGAGGGCGCGGTTCGCTTGAACGACCTGCCGATCAAGGACGAGAAATACGAGATCGAGCTCGATCCCGATGCGCCGGTAAAGATCAGCCTCGGCAAGAAGCGCCACGGCCTGCTCGAACGGGAATGATTGCGCCGTCGGGCGAAATCTCCGTTTCGGCTATTTCTGCCGGGGCCTCCCCATCCGCGCCCTCTTGAGTACCAAAAATCTTTGTTTACGCTGACTTTTTTCAGTGTGCTTAGGCGTGTCACGGTAAACGGGGTGGGGCATGCCGAATATCAACGCAGCACAGCTGCAGGAAGTGACGTATCTTACCGGCGTTGACGCCGATGGCGACATGGCCGCCAACAGCTATTGGACATGGGCTGCACAGCAGAACGCGTCCGATTACCCCTATCAGGCGAAGTGGGGCGACGGCACCGCCGGCGACGGCGCGACCGTACATGTCTATTTTGAAGGGTCGTCAAATTGGACACCCGTCGAGCAGCAGGCGCTGACGGCGGCGATGGACCTCTGGTCGGCGGTCGCCAACATCAAGTTCGAGGTCACCGCCGATATCGATGCCGCCGATGTCGGCGTCGTCCGCGGAGACGATGGCACCGCGACCGGCGGCATCGATTATCTCCTTCCTGGAACCCTAGGCACGCCGGATCTCGGCCAGGGAGCCAGGGGCACGGTGACGATCGATACGTCGGTCGACGGCTTCGGTCCGATCGACGGCTCGTTCGCCACCGAGGGCGGCTATGTCTGGATGACGATGATCCACGAATTCGGCCACATTTTGGGGCTCGGCCATGGCGGTGGATATGATGCATCCCAGGGCGACGCGACGCCGCAAAATGGCGGCTACGACGTGCGGGCCTGGACGATCATGTCCTATATCGACGCGGACGACCCCTCCTTCGCCGGCTCGGCGCTGCCGAACGGCGGCGTCTACTGGGGGTTCGGCGGCAACATCCTGACCGGCTTTTACGACGGCGTACCCACCACCTGGATGCCGCTCGACGTGGTCGCGGCGCAGCGCATCTATGGCGTCGCGACCGATTCACCGCTGTCCGGCGGCGGCCAGGTGTTCGGCTTCCACAGTAATATCGCGGGCGACATCCACCCCTTCTTCGACTTCACGATCAACACCAGGCCGGTGATCACGATCTGGGATGGCGGCGCCAACAACACGCTCGACGTTTCGGGTTTTTCGCAGAATGCGGACATATCGCTCGACCCCGGCAGCTTCAGCAGCGTCGGCGGCCTCGAGAACAACATCGCGATCGCGTTCGGCACGCGCATCGAAACCGCGATCGCGGGCGGTGGCAGCGACACGATCGCCGGAAACGATCTGAGCGATGTGCTGATGGGCGGCGCGGGCGCGGATTCGATCGTTGGCGGCGCAGGCAACGATCACATCTACGGCAATATGCTGACCAGCATCGCCGGCACGGTCGACGGCGCCGACTATATCGATGTCCGCAGCGGCACCAATTACGCCAACGGCAATGCCGGCAACGATACGATCGTCGGCGGCGATGGCTATAACCGCCTCTATGGCGGCCAGGGCGACGACCAGATCACCGCCGGCAACGGGCCGGATTCGGTCAACGGCAATCTCGGCGACGACGTCATCACCATCGGCAACGGCAACGACACCGTACGCGGCGGCCAGGGCGACGACGTGATCCATGTCGGCAGCGGCGGCGACCTGATGATGGGCGATCTTGGCAACGATCAGCTTTATGCCGGCACGGGTCATGACGTGATGACCGGCGGCGGTGGCGGCGATGTCTTCATATTCCATAGCGGCACGGCCACGACCGCGCACATCTATGACGAGATCACCGATTTCAGCGCGGCGAGCGGCGACGAGATTTCGCTGCCCTTCGCGGTCAGCAGCGTGCTGCACGATCCGGGGGTGAGTTTCGCGAGCGCGGCGCTGGCGGCGGACGCCGCTGCCACGCTGATCGGCGGACAGGCGGGCGTGGTGGCCGCGCTGCAGGTGGGCAACGACAGCTATCTGTTCTTCAATGCCGGCGGCGCGGCCAATGCGATCCACCTCGACAATGTCGGCGCGGCCAGCGTGGAATCGGATTATTTCGTGCTGTTCGGCTGAGGTCGAACCTGTCCGCCCGGGCTTTCGCTGCTAGAGGCGGATGGATGACGGACGACCTTCGCTACGAAAGCGTTCTTCCGAACGCGACCTACGCGCCCTGGCTGGCGGATGCGGACTTCCAGGCCGCGTTCGCGCAAATCCGGGACCACACGCTGGTCGATCATTTCCGCTGCTACGAATTGTGGCAGCTGGTCGAACAGGCGCTGCGCCTGCCCGGCGACATGATCGAGGTCGGCGTCTGGCGCGGAGGCACCGGATGCCTGATGGCCCGGCGCGCGCAATTGCTTGGATCGCCCGCCAAAATGGTCCTGTGCGACACCTTCGCCGGGGTCGTGAAAGCGGGCCGGAAGGACGGCGCCTATCGCGGCGGCGAGCATGCCGACACGTCACTCGAAACCGTGCGCGCGCTGGCCGGCGCCATGGGTCTTGCGAATATCGAGACGCTGACCGGCATCTTCCCGGAAGATACGGGTGACAAGGTTGCCGACCGCACCTTCTCGCTCTGTCATATCGACGTCGATGTCTATCAATCCGGCCTCGACGTGCTCGAATGGGTGTGGCCCCGCATGCCCGTCGGCGGCATCGTCATCTATGACGATTACGGGTTCGCGACCTGCGACGGCATCACGCGGCTGGTCAACGAGCGCTATGTCCACGACGGCGCGGTGACGTTGCACAACCTCAACGGCCATGCGGTGGTGATCAAGACGGCTGGCGCGAAGCCATTCTGGAAGCGCCTGCTGGGGCGCTGATTTCTATCTTTCGGGGCTGTCGGCGGTGAAGTCCGAGCAGCAGGGTTTCGTCACCGGCTTGAATTCCATCAGCTCGGCGCGCGTTCCGTCGGGATCGTAGAGATTGGCCTGCCATTTGCCGTCGAGACCCATGCTGGGGCCATCATGGCGCGGGCTCTGGCGGTTGCCGGAGATCAGGGTCGTCACCGCGACCTCCATGTTGGGCACACCGAGCGAGAAATGGTTGAGCACGCCCAGTTCGCGCGCATCGACCCGGTCTAGCGGCGTGGTCGAGCCATCGCCCACCATCATATATTCGAGCCAGTCATGCCCGTCGGGCACCTGCTGCGAAATCCAGTCGGTGCTGCCCGCTTTCATCGCGCCATGCCAGTAAGGCCGGAAGCCGAGCAGATCGCGATAGAATTTGTCCTCGGCCGCGCGGCTGCGGACCATATAGCCGACATGGATGATGCGGCCGCTGATCGCGCCGGGCTCGGCCCGCGCATCGGCGGAGGCGGGCTGGACGAACTGCACGCCATTGCCTTCCGGGTCCTGCGTCTCGAACCAGAGGCCGCCGTCGGCTGCCTTGCGGAGCGCCGAAACGCCGGGCTGGCCGTGCGCGATCAGATAGGTGCGCAAGCCCGCCGCGTCGGTCGTGTTCCAGGCGACATGCGCCAGCCGCGAAAGCCCCGGATTGGGGCCGAGCGGAAGCACTTCGACGAATTGCTGCGGGCTGAAATAATAACGCACACCATGCGCGTCCTCCGGATCGGGCGCCTTCCGCGCGCCGAGGATGCGGCCATAATAATCGTCCGAGGCGGTGACATCGGCGGTGTAGACCGCGATGTGCGAAATGCCGGTGATTGGTGGCCGGGCGGGCTCGGCCTGCGCAGCCGCAGCGGTCAGGGCACACGCCAGCGCGAGACCAAGGGTAAGCCGCATCATCCGAAATCCTCTCCGCTACGGCGGCGCGTCGTTGCGCACCGCTTTGCACGATCCTGCTGGATAGCGACGGTGCGGTAAAGCGGCCCGTGGTCGTAGACGCACAAAGGCCCGACGGCTCACGCCGCCGGGCCCCTGGAATTGAAGATTTAAGACTTAGAATTTGCCGGCGACGGAGACGCCGATGATGCGCGGATCGTTATAGACCGCTGCCATGTAATTCTCGATCACGCCCTTGAGGTTCTTTTCGTTGGTGATGTTGCGCGCGAACACCGACAGTTCGTACTTGCCGCCGTCGGCCGCGTAACCGGCCTTGAGACCGCCCTCGAAATTGCCGTTCGAGGTGAACTCCTTGGTCTTGTAGAGCACGAAGCTCGTATAACCCTGGACGTTCCAGTCGGTCGCCACGAACAGCTTGCCGCCGTTCGACAGCGGGACGTCATAGCGCGCCGCGAAGTTGAGATTATATTCCGGCGCGTTCGGCAGCGGATTGCCGTTGATCTGCGCGAAATAGGTCGTGCCCGTCCCGGTGCCGCGGACGATGAGCGGGTTCTCCACGGTACAGACCAGCACGCCGTTCAGGCTGCAGGCCTGCGCATAGACATTCTTGTCGTGGATCGCGCTGTGGAGGTAGCTCGCGCCCGCGGTCAGCGTCAGGTTGCGGACCGGACGCAGTTCGGCATCGCCTTCCAGACCGTAGGCCTTGGCCTTGTCCGCATTGAACAGCACGCCATTGCCGTTGCTGTCGTTGCCGTTGAGCTGGATGTCCTTGACCGTATAGGCGAAGGCAGTCGCATTCAGGCGCAGCTTGTTGTCCCACAGGCTGCTCTTGAAGCCGGCTTCGAACGACGTGTTCTTTTCCGAATTGGCGGTGGTGAAGTCGGCGTTGAACACCGCCGAACGGCCCTGGATGGTCGGGCCGCGGAAGCCGCGGGCGGCGCGGGCGTAGACGCTGACATTGGGGTCGATCTGGTAGAGCAGGCTCGCATCCCAGCTCGGCACCGTATCCGACAGGCGCACATAACGGCGGCCGGTATAGGTGACGACGCCGGCGGCGGTGTCGGCGGTCTTGAGCAGGCGCGTGCTCTTCGTATCCTTGGTCTCACGCACACCGCCGGTGACGGTCAGCTTGTCAGTGATCGCGTAGCTGAGCTGGCCGAAGATGCCCCACGACGTGTTGATGTCGTGCAGCCGCACCCAATTGTTGGGGTTGCGCGCCGCGGTCGTCAGGAAAACGCCGCGCTGATAGAAATCGGTGATGTCGCGGCTGTCGAAATAGATGCCGCCGACCTGCCACTTGAGGCGATCCTGGCCATTGCTGGCGAGGCGAAATTCCTGCGTCCACTGATCGAGATCGCGGATCTGGCCCTGCGATTCGCCAAAGCCGTTGGGAACGCCGTTGAACGGGAAGTTGGCGGCGGCGCCGCCGTCGGTATCGCCGCGGCTATAGCCCGACGTGGTTTCGTAGCCGGTGATCGAGGTCAGGGTCGCGAAGTCGAAATCGTAGGCGACGTGCGCGGACGCGCCATAGGTCTTGTAGGCCTGCGGATTGTTCTGCGCCTCGTCGTACGAAACCTGGTCGCGCGGGCCGACCGGCGTGTTCGAACCCTTGATGAGGTAGCCGCGCTCGAACAGGGTCGCGGTGCCGTCATAGTCGCGGGCGTGGCCCGAGAGCAGGACGGAAAGCTTGTCGGTCGGCGTCAGCAGCAATTGCAGGCGCACGTCCTTTTCGTTGAAGCCGCCCATCGCGTTCTTCTTCGGCGTGACGGTGCCGTCGGCACTGGCGCCGGTGAAGGTGTTGTCCACATAATCGTCGCGGTGCTGGTAGAGCGCCGAGATACGGAACGCGACCTTGTCCGCCACGATCGGGCCGCCGACGCCGCCGTCGAACGTGATCGTATTGAAGCTGCCGTAGGACGCCTGAGCCTGGCCCTGGAGCGTCTGGGTCGGGCGGTTCGTGTCGAACTTGATGATGCCGGCCGGGGTGTTGCGGCCGAACAGCGAGCCCTGCGGGCCGCGCAGCACTTCGATCTGGTTGACGTCGAACACCGGGTTCGACTTGAGCACGACATGCTCAAGCACGATGTCGTCCTGGATGATCGACACCGGCTGCGACGCGCCGAGATAGAAATCGATATTGCCGAGACCGCGAATGTAGAAGCGCGGGAAGATGCGGCCGGTGGTCGATTCGACGTAGAGGCTGGGCACGCGGCCCGAGAGCGTCAGCAGCGTATCGTCGCCGCCCGCCGTGAAATTGCGCTCATCGGCGCCGCCGATGACGCCGACCGAGACCGGCACCTTCTGCAGATTTTCCGAGCGACGCTCGGCCGTGACGGTAATTTCCTCGACGCCGCTGTCGGAAGCGGCGGCTTGCGCGGACGCTGCGGTCGCAGCAAAAATAGAACCCATGGCAACTCCAAGAAGAAGTGCCGAGCGAACCGTCACGATGTTTTTCACGATTATCCCTTTAGCTATTTTCATACCGAGATTTTGTTCTGAGCGCGCAGAAATACAGGGGCGCCGATGATACGACTTCCCTTGTTCGGCCCTGGCCAGCCATCAATCTCGATGACCGTTCGGCGGTATGGAGAGATTGTGTCGTGATCGTGACAAATATCGCTGTCGCGAACGCTCCCTGCTGCAATGCAGCGAGTGTGGCGCGGCGGCCACGCTCTGGATTGGGCTAGCTGGCCGGCGCCGCCAGAGCGCGCTCCGCCCGGCCGCCGGGGGTGACCATGCCGAAGCCTGGATTCAGGCGGATCAGGTTGATGATATAGGAGCGCGGGCGGCTCATCAGCCTGGCATCGCTGTCGTCCACCTTCATGCCGAGCGCGCGTGCGACATCGCCGACGAAGAAGACGCAATTGGCGCGATGCAGGTCGTAGGAGGGTTGGGGCAAAGTCTCCCACTTCTTCACGATCGCCAGCACTTGATCATATTGCTCGTCGCTCAGCACCAAAGAGAGATGGCTGTTGCTGCGGCGCACATAGGTCGGGTTTGCGGGTTCCATCTTGCCCGCAACCGGCCCGACCAGGAGTGCGGGCGTCACGGTCTTGGCGGTGAAGCCGTAATTGGTGTCGATCGGCTTGTCCGGCGCGGCATCGGTCGCGCCCGTTATCCGAACGAAGGCGTGCGGGAAATAGACGCCGAGCTCGCGCGAATAGAAGGTCATCGTGACCTTGGCCGAAGCCAAAGCAGGCCACAGCAGCAGCAAAATGAAGACCGCGATTTTCCCCCGCATACGTTCTTCCTAGCCGATCATCCCGAACGGATCAGCCCCACGGCCGCATCGCGCTCGAAAAGATAGAGCGCGGTGCGCGCCGCCTGGCCGCGTATCGCCTGCAGGCCGCCGTCGCGATCGACCAGCAGCCGCGCATCCTGGGTCGCGCTTTCGATCAGCTCGGCGGTCTGTTCGGGCGTGGCGAGGCGGAACGCGGCCTCGCCCGATTGCCGCGTGCCGAGGATTTCGCCCGCGCCGCGCAGCCGCAGATCCTCCTCCGCGATGCGGAAGCCGTCATTGGTTTCGCGCAGCAGCGCCAGCCTAGCACGCGCGGTTTCGCTCAAGCCGCCGGCTGTGCGCAGCAGCAGGCAGATCGAGCGTGCGTCGCCGCGCCCCACCCGGCCGCGCAACTGGTGGAGCTGGGCGAGACCGAAGCGGTCGGCATGTTCGACCACCATCAGGGTGGCGTTGGGCACATCGACGCCGACCTCGATCACCGTGGTCGCGACCAAGAGGCCGATATCGCCGCGCTGGAAGGCGGCCATGACGGCGTCCTTGTCCGGGCCCTTCATCCGGCCGTGGACCAGCCCGACCCGGTCGCCGAAGCGCAGCTTGAGCGCCGCCGCGCGATCCTCGGCGGCGGCGAGATCGCTGGTCTCGCTCTCCTCGACCAGAGGGCAGACCCAATAGGCCTGATGGCCGCTGGCGAGATGGCGTTCGAGACCGTCGACGACCTCGATCAGCCGGTCGTCGGAAATGACGCGCGTCTCGATCGGCTGGCGGCCGGGCGGCATTTCGTCGAGCCGGCTCGTATCCATCTCGCCATATTGGCTGAGCGTCAGCGTGCGCGGGATCGGGGTCGCGGTCATCGCCAGCAGATGCGGCGGCCGTTCGGCCTTCTGCGTGAGCAACATGCGTTGGGCGACACCGAAGCGATGCTGTTCGTCGACCACGGCAAGGCCAAGCCTTTTGTAGTTCACCGCCTCCTGGAAGATGGCGTGTGTGCCGATGAGGATATCGATCGATCCGTCGGCCAGCCCCATCAAGGTCGCCTCGCGCGCACGGCCTTTGTCGCGGCCGGTCAGGATCGCGATATTGACCGGCACGCCGCCCAGCATCCGCGACAGAGTCTCGTAATGCTGGCGCGCGAGGATTTCGGTCGGCGCCAGGAATGCGCCCTGCGTGCCCGCCTCGACCGCGATCAGCAGCGCCATCAGCGCGACCAGGGTCTTGCCCGCGCCGACATCGCCCTGGAGCAGGCGCAGCATCGGCGCGGATTGCGCCATGTCGCCCTCGATCTCGCCGACGGTGCGCGTTTGCGCGCCGGTCGGCTGGTAGGGCAATTTGAGTGCGTCGCGCAGCCGCCCGTCGCCTTGCAGCGGTGTGCCGCGCCGCGCCCGCGACGAAGCCCGCACCAGCATCAGGGCGAGCTGGTTGGCGAACACCTCGTCATAGGCCAGCCGCTCACGCGCCTTGGCGTCGGCGGGATCGGCATGAATCCGCGCGATCGCGTCCTTCCAGCTCGGCCAGCCATGCTTGGCGAGCAGGCTCGGCTCGATCCATTCGGGCAGATCGGGCACGCGCGCCAGCGCCTGGCCGACCATCGCGCCGAGACGCTTGTTGGTGAGCCCTTCGGACAAGGCATAGATCGCCTCGCGTGCGGGGAGTGCCTTGGCCTCTTCCGGCGTCATCACCTCGGGATGCACGATCTGCAGCCACTGATCGTAGCGGTCGAGCTTGCCCGATATGGTCTTGGGCTCGTCGAGCGGAAGCTGCTTCTTGGCCCAGCCCGACGAGCCGCCGAAGAAAACCAGACTGACGACATTGCCCGCCGCATCGCGCGCGACCACCCGCGCCGGCGCGCGGGCACTGCCCGACATGCGATATTCGGTCGGCGTCACCGCAATAGTGATGATCTGGCCGACATCGGCCTCGTCCAGCTCTGTCACCGCCTTGCGGTCGATCCAGCCGGTCGGAAGATGGAACAGCAAGTCGATCGCGCGCAACAATCCCAACCGCGACAGCGGCTTGGCAAGCGTAGGCCCGACGCCTTTCAGCGCCTCGACCTCGGCGAACAGTGGATTGAGAATGTCGGGCCGCATGACTAGATGAGGGAAGCAATAGCCCCCCTCACCGGCGCCGCAAAGCGGCAGCCGGCATTTCCTATTGGAGCGACATGGACCGCGACATCCGCCTCAAGCGCCTGCGCTTTCGCGCCTGGCACCGCGGCACCAAGGAAGCCGACCTGCTGATCGGCGGCTTCTTCGACGCGTTCGCCGCCGATTGGAGCGAGGAGGAACTCGCCTGGTACGAGGCTTTGATGGACGAGGAGGATGTCGAGATCATGGGCTGGGCGATCGGAACGATCCACGTTCCAACGCGCTGGCACGGGCCGCTGATGGAGCGGATGCAAGTGCTCGATTATATTCCAGTAGAGAAATAAGTGGCTGATCTTCAACGCATATTGAAAGCCGGCGAGGCTTTGACGCTGGCCGGCGCGCCAGCCGGTTTCCTGCCGTGGATGATGGCCGATCTGGCGCGCGCGGCCAAAGGTCGCGCCGTGTTCGTCGCGCCCGACGAAGCCGCGATGCGCGCGATGGCCGACACCGCGCATTATTTCGCGCCCGAGCTGGAGGTGATCACCTTCCCGGCGTGGGATTGCCTGCCCTACGATCGAGCTTCGCCATCATTGCGATCGACATCGGAGCGGCTCGCCGCGCTGCACGCGCTCCAGCAAAAGCGCGACAAGCCGCAATTGCTGGTCACCACCGTCAATGCGATCACCCAGCGCACGCTGACGCCGTTCCGGCTGCGCCAATTGTCGGCGACGCTCGCGCCGGGCGAGCGGATCGACCGCGACGCGCTCGCCGAACTGCTCCAGGCCAACGGCTATGTCCGCGCCGACACCGTGCACGAAGCGGGCGAATATGCGGTGCGCGGCGGGCTGGTCGATCTGTTCCCGGCGGGCGAATCGCTCGCGCTGCGGCTCGATTTCTTCGGCGACGAGATCGAAACCGTCCGCCAGTTCTCGGCCGAGGATCAGCGCACCACCGCCAGCATCGACGGCTTCACTTTGCTGCCCGCGTCCGAGGCTTTGCTCGATGCCGAGGGCATCAAGCGCTTCCGCTCGCGCTATCGCGAGAAGTTCGGCGCGACCGCGACTGGTGATCCGCTCTACCAGGCTTTGTCCGACGGTCGCCGCCTTGCCGGCATGGAGCATTGGCTGCCGCTGATCGAAGAGAAATTGGCGACTTTGTTCGACCATCTCTCGCCCGACGATCTGATCGTGCGCGACAGCGGCGCCGACGGCGCCGCCGACGCACGGTTCGATGCGATCACCGATTATTACGACAATCGCGTCCGCGCCCGCACCAACGATCCGGGCAGCTATCGCCCGCTCGAACCCGACACGCTCTATTTGACGCGCAAGGACTGGGAGGAAGCGGTCGCCGACCGGCCGATTCATCTAACCACACCTTATCACGAGCCCGAAAGCGCAAAGGTGATCGACTTCGGCGTCGATGGCCCGCGCGACTTCACGCCCGAGCGCACCCAGAACGCCAATGTCTATGAGGCGGTCGTCGCCCACATCCGCGATCTCGGCCGCAGCAAGCATAAGATCGTGCTGGCGAGCTACTCGATCGGCGCGCGCGAGCGATTGAAGGGCCTGCTCGCCGATCACGGCCTCGACGGCGCCATGCTCGCCGACGACTGGCATGACGCGCTCGGCAGCGCGTTCAAGCCCGGCACGACCGCGCTGACCGTGCTGCCGCTCGACCACGGCTTCACCACGCCCGAGATCGCGCTGCTGACCGAGCAGGACATGCTCGGCGACCGGCTGATCCGCCGCCAGAAGCGCCGCAAATCGGCCGATGCCTTCCTCGCCGAACTCGCCACGCTCTCGCCGGGCGACCTCGTGGTCCATGCCGATCACGGCATCGGCCGCTATGAGGGCCTGACCCAGATCCCGGTCAGCAAGGTCCCGCACGATTGCGTCGCTTTGTCCTATTCGGGCGGCGACAAACTCTATGTCCCGGTCGAGAATCTCGAAGTCCTGAGCCGCTACGGCAGCGAGGAAGGCGCGAGCCTCGACAAATTGGGCGGTGTCGCCTGGCAGACGCGCAAGGCGCGGATGAAGGAGCGGATCCGCGAGATTGCGGGCGAGCTGATCGCGACCGCCGCCTTGCGCGCGCTGCGTGCCGCCGACGTCGCGCAGACCGACACCAGCTATTCCGCCTTCGTCGATCGCTTCCCCTATGAGGAAACCGACGATCAGGATCGCGCGATCGGCGAGACGCTTGACGATCTGTCGGCGGGCAAGCCGATGGATCGGCTGGTGGTCGGCGATGTCGGCTTCGGCAAGACCGAGGTCGCGCTGCGTGCCGCCTTCGTCGCGGCGATGGCGGGGATGCAGGTCGCGGTGGTCTGCCCGACCACCCTGCTCGCGCGCCAGCATTTCACCAACTTCGTTGAACGGATGCGTGGCTTCCCGATCGAGGTCGGGCGCTTATCCCGTTTGGTTCCTGCGGCTGAGGCCAAACGAACCAAAGAGGGATTGACCGACGGCAAGATCGATATCGTCATCGGCACCCACGCGATCCTCGCCAAAGGCGTGGAATTCAAGCGGCTCGGCCTCGTCATCGTCGATGAGGAACAGCGTTTCGGCGTGACCCACAAGGAACGGCTCAAGGGGATGAAGACTGACGTCCACGTCCTCACCCTCACCGCGACGCCGATCCCGCGCACCTTGCAGATGGCGATGTCGGGCCTGCGCGAATTGTCGGTGATCCAGACGCCGCCAGTCGATCGCCTCGCGGTCCGCACCTATGTCGCACCGTGGGATCCGGTCGTGATCCGCGAAGCCCTGCTGCGCGAACATTATCGCGGCGGGCAGAGCTTCTTCGTCGTGCCCCGTCTCAAGGATCTGCCCGATATCGAGGAATTCCTGCGCAAGGACGTGCCCGAAATCCACTATGTCGTCGCGCACGGCCAGATGGCGGCGACCGAGGTCGAAGAGCGGATGTCGGCCTTTTACGACAAGAAGTTCGACGTGCTGCTTTCGACCACGATCGTCGAGAGCGGGCTCGATATCCCGAGCGCCAACACGCTGATCGTCCATCGCGCCGACCGCTTCGGCCTCGCCCAGCTCTATCAGCTGCGCGGGCGCGTCGGCCGCGCCAAAACGCGCGCTTACGCCTACCTCACCACCCCGCCCAACCGGCAAGTGTCGGAGACGGCGGAGAAGCGCCTCCACATCCTGCAGAATCTCGACACTCTGGGCGCGGGCTTCCAGCTCGCCTCCCACGATCTCGATATTCGCGGCGCGGGCAATCTGCTCGGCGACGAACAATCCGGCCATATCCGCGAAGTCGGCTTCGAACTCTACCAGTCGATGCTGGAAGACGCGATCCTCGAAGCCAAGGCGGGCGGCCTCGCCGAAGCCACGCGCAGCCGCGAATTCTCGCCCCAGATCAGCGTCGACGCGCCGATCATGATCCCCGAGGACTATGTGCCCGATCTCGATCTGCGCATGGGCCTCTATCGCCGCATGAACGAGCTCGACGACAAGGGCGGGATCGAAGCCTTCGCCGCCGAGATGATCGATCGCTTCGGCCCGCTGCCCGAGCCGACCGCCAACCTGCTGTCGATCATCGAAACCAAGCTCAACGCCAGGAAGGCCTGCGTCGCCAAACTCGATGTCGGCCCCAGGGGCGCGCTCGTCACCTTCTACCAGGATCATTTCCCCGATCTTCCGGGGCTGCTGGGCTATGTCGATCGCTTGAAGGGCACCGCCAAGTTGCGGCCCGACAGCAAGCTGGTGATTACGCGCAGCTGGCCCGATGCGGCGGCGCAGCTCCATGGCGCCTTGCAGCTATCCAAGGGACTGGCGAAGATCCTGTCATGACGCGGCGATGGCTCCTGGGTGTGGCGGCGGCGCTTATGGCGCTACCGGCGCTCGCCCGGCCGATGCAGTGGCCCGATCTGCTCAATCGGCCGCAGCCCAAGCCGGATGCGACGATCGCTTATGGCGCCGATCCTCTGCAGCATGTGGAACTATGGCTGCCCCAATCGCGTGGCCGGCACCCGGTCGTGCTGATGATCCATGGCGGCTGCTGGCAGACCGAGATCGCCAAGGCCGACATCATGAACTGGATCGCCGACGATCTGCGCAAGCGCGGGATCGCGGTGTGGAATGTGGAATATCGCGGCATCGATCGCCCCGGCGGCGGTTATCCCGGCACCTTCCGCGACACCGCGCAGGCGGCCGATGCTTTGGCCGCCAACGCGGCGAAATATAGGCTGAGGCTCGATCATGTCGTCGCGGTCGGCCATTCGGCGGGCGGCCATCTCGCGCTCTGGCTGGCGGCGCGCGGCGCCTTGCCCAAGACCAGCCCGCTCTACGCGCCGCACCCGCTCAAGCTCACGGCGGCGATCGGCCTCGGCGCGCTGCCCGATCTTGAGGCGGGGACGATTCCGCCCGGCAATACATGCGACAATGATCCCGTACCGCGCCTCGTCGGCACGCCCTCGCCCGCCCGGCGCGACGTCTATTACGACACGTCGCCCGCGCGCCTGCCCAATCCGAACATTCCGATCTTTCTGGTCAACGGCACGGTCGATCATATCGCCCCGCCCGATTTCGCCGCAGCCTATGCCGCCAAGCACAGGGTGCGCCGCATCACCATCGCCGACGAAGGCCATGTCGAGCTGATCACGCCGGATACGAAAGCCTGGGCGGAGACGGTCAAACTGATCGAGGATGCATTCCGCTAGACGGAGAGTTTTTCCAGCAGCGTCGCCACATGCGCCTCGACTATTGCCAGCGTCTCCGGACCGGTGTGGAGACCGATTTTCGTGCGACGCCACAAAACGTCCTCAGCAGTGTGCGCCCATTCGTGGGTGACGAGATAGTCGATCTCGCGGAGCGAAAGCCCACCGCCGAGATCCTCCAGCTCGGTCGCATCGCCCAGCACCATTGCGATACGCGTGCCATAAGCGCGCGCCATCCGCTCCGCATTGTCGGCGCTCAGGAACGGCCAGCGATCGCGCACCATCAGCAGGAAGGCCTCGAAATCGCCGCCCGGCAGATCGCCGCCAGGGAGCGGCACGTCGCCGGTCCAGCTCGGCCCCATTTCCGGCAGGAAGGGTTCGAGCATTTCGAGCGCATGTTCGGACAGGCGGCGATAGGTCGTGATCTTGCCGCCGAAGGCGGAGAGCAATTGCGGCCCCTCGCTCGTGCCGAGCTTCAGCACATAATCGCGCGTCACCGCCGCGGCGTCCTCGGCGCCATCGTCGAACAAGGGGCGCACACCCGAATAGCTGCGGACGATGTCCTTCTCGCCGATCGGTTTGGCGAAGTAGCGGTTGATCGAGCTGCACAGATAATCGATCTCGTCCTGATCGATCTTCGGCGCGGACGGATCGCCTTCGAACGGCTTGTCGGTGGTGCCGACGACGGTGAAGTCCCGCTCATAGGGGATAGCGAAGATGATCCGCTTGTCCTCGTTCTGGAGGATGTAGGCGTGCTCGCCTTCATACATGCGCGGCACGATGATGTGGCTGCCTTTGACGAGGCGCGGCGGCAATTCCGCATGCACGCCGGCGACGTCGCCGAGCACGCGCGAAACCCACGGCCCGGCGGTGTTGACGATCGCGCGCGCCGAAACAGCCGATCCGTCGTCAAGCGTCGCGATCCAGCGGTCGCCGTCACGCCTGGCCGCCTTGAAGCCGGTGTGGGTGCGGATCGTCGCGCCCTTCTCCGCCGCCGAAATCGCGTTGAGCGCGACCAGACGCGCATCGTCGACCCAGGCGTCCGAATAGATGAAGCCACGCTCGACAGGCTTAAGGCCCGCGCCCCACGGCGTGCCCTCCAGCTTGACCCCTTCGGATTTGGGCAGGCTCGTCTTGCCGCCGATATGATCGTAGAGGAACAGGCCGGTGCGGATCATCCAGGCCGGGCGCATATCGTCCACCAGCGGCATCACGAAACGCAGCGGCTTCACCAGATGCGGCGCGATGCCGAGGATCACCTCGCGCTCGGCCAGCGCCTCGCGCACGAGGCGGAATTCGTAATATTCGAGGTAGCGAAGCCCGCCATGGATCAGCTTGGTGCTGGCCGACGAGGTATGCGCGGCGAGATCGTCGCGCTCGACCAGCAGCACCGACAGCCCGCGGCCAGCCGCGTCGCGCGCGATGCCGCAGCCGTTCACGCCACCGCCGATGATCAGCAGATCGACTTCGCTCGCCTGGGTCATGACGCCGGGCCTCAGATCTTCGAACGGCTGCGGGCGAGCGCTTCCTGCCAGCCCACCTTGAGCGCCTTGCGCTGGCCCTTCTTCATCGCGGGCTCGAAGATGCGGTCCTCCTTCCACGCGGCGGCGACATCTTCCAATTTGTCCCACACGCCGACCGCGAGACCAGCGAGGAAGGCGGCACCGGCCACGGTCGTCTCGATATTGGCGGGACGCTCGACCTTGGCGCCGAGCATGTCGGCCAGGAACTGGCAGAACCAGTCGTTCGCCGCCATGCCGCCATCGACCCGGATCGTGCGCGCATTGCGGGCGCCGTCCGCCACCATCGCATCCACCAGATCGGCGGTCTGGTAGGCGACCGATTCCAGCGCCGCGCGGGCGATGTGCGCGCCGGTCGCGTCGAAGGTGAGGCCGGTGATCGTCGCTCGCGCATCCGGATCCCAATGCGGAGCGCCGAGGCCGACGAAGGCCGGCACCATGTAGACGCCATGATTGTCGTCGAGCTGGGCGGCGAGATCGTTGGTGTCCGACGCGCGGTGGATCAGGCCGAGCCCGTCGCGCAGCCACTTCACCGCCGCGCCGGCGACGAAGATCGAGCCTTCGAGCGCATAGGTCGTCTTGCCGCCGATCGAATACGCGATCGTGGTGAGCAGTCCGTTCTTGGATGTCACCGCTTCGCTGCCCGTGTTGAGCAGCATGAAACAGCCGGTACCGTAGGTGGATTTGGCGTCGCCGGGATTGAAGCAGGCCTGGCCGACGACGGCAGCCTGCTGGTCGCCCGCCATGCCGCCGATCGGCACGGATTTGCCGAGCAAGCCCTTCTCGGTCTCGCCGAAGATGGTGCTGTTATCCTTCACCTCGGGCAGCAGGCTCTCGGGAATGTCGAGCATCTTGAGCAGATCGGCGTCCCATTGGCCCTTGTGGATGTCGTAGAGCAAGGTGCGGGAGGCGTTGGAGGCGTCGGTCGCGTGGACCTTGCCGCCGGTCAGCCGCCACAAAAGGAAGCTGTCGATCGTGCCGAAGGCGAGCTCGCCCTTGTCGGCGCGTTTGCGCGCGCCCTTCACATTGTCGAGCAGCCATTTGAGCTTGGTGCCCGAGAAATAGGGATCGAGCAGCAGGCCCGTTTTCTTGCGGACCATCTTCTCATAGCCCTGCTTCTTCAGCTCCGCGCAGAGCTTCGCGGTGCGGCGGTCTTGCCAGACGATCGCCTTGTGGATCGCCTCGCCGGTCGCGCGATCCCACACCACCACCGTCTCGCGCTGGTTGGTGATGCCGATCGCCTGGACCGCGCCCTTGTCCTCCTCGGCGACCTGGCGGAGCGTGGCCTGGGTATCCCGCCAGATATCCTCGACGTCATGTTCCACCCAGCCGGGCTGCGGATAATGCTGCGTGAATTCCTGCCGGGCGACCTTGCGCGGCCGGCCCTGCGTATCGAAGCTCATCGAACGGGTCGACGTCGTCCCCTGATCGATCGCGAGCAAGATCTTCTCGGCCATGTCAGCCTCCTCTCAATTCGGTCCGACGGCGGGTTTCGTGCGCGGCAGGAAGGGGCGGATCAGCAGATGCTGCAGGCCGCCGCCGATCACGCCGCCGATCAGCGGGCCCGCGATCGGGACCCACCAGTAACTGGGATTGCCGGGAAAGGCGGATGCGCCCCAGCCGAACAGCCAGGCGAAGGTACGCGGGCCCAGATCGCGTGCCGGATTGATCGCCCACGCCTCCAGATTGCCTGCCGAGGCGCCGATGATCGCCACCAGAAACCCGATGATCACCGCGCCGAAATTCGCCTGCGGCGCCATCGTGTTATATTCGTCCGTCACCGCGAAGATGCCGAACACCAGGAACGCGGTGAGGATGATCTCGTCGATGAAGGCCTTGAACGGCGTCACCGCGATGCCAGGCGCGGTGAAGAACACGCCTGCCGCACCGCCAGCGGCCCGCGTCAGATGCTGGACGCCAAGATAATGATCGATCACGTTCCAGTAGAGGGCGTAGGTGATCGCCGCCCCCAGGAACGCGCCGACCAGTTGCGCGCCCCAGTAAGGCAGCACCTTGCGCCACGAAAAGCCGCGGAAGATAGCCAGCGCCAACGTCACCGCCGGATTGGCATGCGTGCCCGAGATCGCGCCGGTCACATAGATGGCGATGGTGACGGCCAGACCCCAGGTGATGCACACGCCCCAATAGGCATTCTTATAGGGGTTGGGATCGTACAGCACGATCATCCCGGCAACCGAACAGCCGATGCTGATGATGATCAATATGGCGACCGCCTCGGCGATCAACTCGCCGAGAAACGCGCGACGTGCAGACATGTCTGTCCTCTCCTGTGCGTCGTCGATTATTCGATCCATGCGTAAGCGGAGTTACAACGCCGTCGTTCTGCCCCGCAGGAACCGCATCAGGTAATAAAGCAGCACGCCGCCGATCAGCAGCACCGCCAGCGCTGCTTGCTCTTCAAGCTTCGCGAGGCCGATCAGCCCGACCATGCTGAGGATGGCCAAAGCGGCAATGACCGGCAGGCCGGCGATGGTGAGCGGCTTGCCCAGGATCGCGACATTGCCGCGCCGCAATTTCACCGCCGCCGCACACACCGACATATAGAGCGGCGCGATCGCGAGCGTGGAGAGGATCGCCAGTTTCTCGAACGTGCCGGTCAGCGCCAGTGCGACCGCCAGCACAAAGTGGGTCAGGATCGCTACATAAGGCGTGCGGAAGCGCGGATGGACCTTGCCAAGAAACGACGGCAGCAATCCGTCGCGCGCGAAGGCAAACAAGACACGCGGCGCGCCGAGCAAATCGCTGCCAAGCCAGATCAGCATCGATCCGAACGCCCCCGCCAGCAATGGCGCGCGCCAGCGCGGATCGATCGTGCCGAGCGCATCGGCGAGCGGCGCCTTCGATCCGATCAGCCCCGCGCCGAGCAGTTGCTGGGCGACGATCTGCACCGCGATGTAGAGCAAGCCGATCGAGATCATCGCGAGCAGCAAGGCGCGCGGTACCGTCCGTGCCGGATCGCGCACCTCGCCCGAAGCGGCGAGCGGCGTCTCCATGCCGGTCAGCGCGAATATGGCGAGGATCGCGGCCGCACCGAAGCTTTCGGTCGGCGGGTTGGTGATCGGGCTAGCGGCGGCATGGCCCGCGAACAAAGCGCCGCCGCCCACGATCAGGAAGAGGAACAAAGGCACCAATTTGATCATCGTCGCCAGGCCGAGGATCTTGGACGCGACATCGACGCCGATGATGTTGACGAAGGTCATCAGCCCCAGCACCGCGACCACCACCGCGGTATGCGGCACCGCCGCCGCCATCGCCGGAAAGGCCGAGCCGACCGTATCGGCCAGCGCCACCGCGATCCCGCCGCACGCGAGCACGCTCGAGAACCACACCAGCAGGCCCGCGACGAAACCCGGCATCGGCCCGAACGCGGCTTCGACATAGCCGTAGGGGCCGCCGCTGGTCGGAACGCGGCTGCCGGCCTCGGAGAAGCAGAGCACGATCGCGCCCATCGCGATCAGGCAGGCGAGATAGGCATAAGGCGCGACCGTTCCAGCCGCCGTCGCCATCACGCCGGGCAGGCGATAGACGCCCGATCCGACCACTTCGTTGGTGATCGCGGCGGCGAAGGTGAAGGTGCCCATGGCGCGCAACAGACCGTGATCGCGGCTCTGTTCCTCGCTCGCGATCTTGGCCCTGGTCGCCATGCCTGTCCTCTCCCCGAAAGGACGAAGCTTGCCCGAGCGATAGGGAAGCCGCAACAAGCCTTTATGACGACGCTCGAAGATGTCCGCGAATGGGACGCCGCCGATCCGCTCGGCGGCTTCCGCGATCGGTTCGCATTGCCGGACGGCGTCGTCTATCTCGACGGCAATTCCCTGGGCGCGCTGCCCAAGGCCACCGCCGCCCGCCTCAAGGCGGTGGTCGAGCAGGAATGGGGCGAAGGGCTGATCCGCAGTTGGAACGACCGCGACTGGGTCGGCGCACCCCGGCGCGTCGGCGCCAAGATCGCCCGCCTGATCGGTGCCGAGGCCGACGAGGTGATCGTCGCCGATTCGACCTCGGTCTGCCTGTTCAAATTGCTGATGGCGGCAGCCCAGCTGCGCGACGGGGCGATCCTGGCGGAAAGCGACAATTTCCCGACCGACGCGCATGTGGCGGGCCGCGTCGCCGAACTGCTCGGGCGCGAGTTTCGCAGCGTGCCGCGCGACCGGATCGGCGAGGCGCTGACGCCCGACGTCGCCGCCGCCGTCATCACCCATGTCGATTACCGCACCGCGCGCCGGCACGACATGCGAGCGCTCACCGCCAGGGGCACGCGCATCGTCTGGGATCTGAGCCACAGCGCGGGCGCGGTCCCGCTCGATCTGGCGCGCGATGGGATCGAGCTCGCGGTCGGCTGCGGCTACAAATATCTGAACGGCGGCCCGGGTGCGCCTGCCTTCCTCTATGTCCAGGGCGCGCTGTTGCCGCAGCTCCGGTCGCCAATCGCGGGTTGGTGGGGTCATGCCGCGCCGTTCGATTTCTCCTGCGCGTTCGAGCCCGCGCCCGATATCTCCCGATTCCTGAGCGGCACGCCCGCGATACTCGGCCTGCTCGCGCTCGAATCCGGGATCGATCTGATGCTCGAAGCCGATCCGGCGCAACTTTGGGACAAGGCCATACGGCTGCACGATCTGTTCGCCGCGCGCGTTACCGCGCTCTGCCCGGAGCTCGAAAACGTCACGCCCGCCGATCCGGACGCGCGCGGCAGCCACATCGCCTTTGCCCACCCGCACGCGCTGGCGATCGTCCGGGCGCTGATTGCGCGCGGCGTGATCGGCGACTTCCGCACGCCCGATATCGCGCGGTTCGGGCTGACGCCGCTCACACTTCGTTACGAGGATGTGTGGCAGGCAACCGGGATCATTGCCGACGTCATGACCAAAGAGGCATGGCGCGACCCGCAACATGCCAGTGGCGGGGTCGTACCATGACGGCGGTTGCATCGCCCCGGTCCGGCGTGGCAGGGAGGCGCGACAGGGGAGAGAGTGCGTTATGGAAACAGTATACGATTGGGTGACGGTGGCGATCTTCGCCGGCCTCATCGTTCTTTTCCTGCAGCGCTCCTCCAGCGTGGGCGAGCCGCAGGATTCGATCTGGCAATATCTCGCCGCCTCGGTCGGCTGCGCGGTCTCCAATTATCTCGGCAACCAGGCCGTCAAGCATGAGGGCGGAATCGATTATCTCGATCACGGCCTCGCGATCGTCGTGCTGGTCGGCACGATCGCTTATATCTGGATCGCGCTGAAGCCATTCCAGCGGATGGATCCGCCGAAGAGCTGAGCTACCCTTACATTAGGCGGCTTCAACCGTTTCGGCTGAGTGTTCCTAATTTGTTCTTGCACTTCCAAAACGGTCAGGCAGAATTGCCGCCAGAGATTCGGAGGGTAAGAAGTCATGGGTTTTTCGCATTCGTGGATTGCGGTCCAGGGATTGACGCCAGCCCGGGCGCTAGAAGCGCTGGGCATGGAAGTGAAGGCTGTCATCGAGCCTGACTATTTTCCCGAAGGCATCGCTATTGGACAAATGCCCGGCGGCTGGCTGATCGTTTTGACTGATCGCCGCGCCAGCGCTTTTGAAGGGGACTTGGTGGCACTTGCAGCCTTCGGTCCTGCGGTCGCCTGTGAGATCAGGGAAGTCGTCATGAATTCTGAGGCACGAGGTTACGAAGGCGCCTCGGAGAAATGGCGCGTTGGTTATGATTGTGAAAAAGGCCGTTACGCGCTGGAAATAGCCGGCGATCCGCCGTCACAGCTTGAAACCATTAGGGCCGAAGCGCAGGCGCAGCAGGAAGCTGAAGGCGGCGAAGACGCGGGTGTCGACTACATGTTCGATATTCCTGCTTTGCTCGCAAAATCGATCTGCGGTTACATGCTGGGTGAGGTCGAACCGGACGGATTCCGCTATTCCGAATTGCAGCCTATCGGCGGCTGGCCGGTGCCTGTCCGTAAACCCGGCTTCTTCGCGCGCCTCTTCGGACGCGGCTGAGGCGCCTCCCCGCGAACGGGGAGGCGATCCGATTACAGCTGCCCGTGGCAGTGCTTGTACTTGCGGCCCGAACCGCACGGGCACGGCGCGTTGCGGCTGACGCGGTTCTCCCACTCCTCGGGATCGCCCAGCACGGGCATGTCGGGCTGCGCCATCTGCAGCGGCGGCAGCCGCGTCGTGACCAGGCCCAGCGACGCCGCGTCGCGATCATAGGTGTCGTCGTTGCCGGTCAGCGGATCGATATGCGTGGTCGTGAAGATATCCGGCATCTGCGGCATTTCGGGCGGGGGCGCGAAATTGAAGCGGATGTTGGACAAGGTCCGCGTCACATCCTCGCGGATCGCGCTCAGCATGCGCTCAAACAAAGCGAAAGCTTCCGACTTATATTCGTTGATCGGCGTCTTTTGCGCATAAGCGCGCAGGTGGATCACCTGGCGGAGCGCATCGAGCGTCGACAGATGCTCCTTCCAGTGATGGTCGAGCTGCTGGAGCAGCACGCTCTTCTCGATATTGGCCCAGCTTTCCTTGCCGACCTCCTGTGCGCGCTCGGCGAGCTGCACCGCCGCCGCTTCGCCGATGCGCGCGGCGAGCAGTTCGGGTTCGACCATCTCTTCCTTGAGCCACTCGTCGATCGGCGGCTGCAGGCCGAAAATGTCGAACGTCGCGGCCTTCAGGCCCTCGATATTCCACTGCTCGGGGTAGGAACCGGGCGGGCACGCATCGGCGACGATCGTGTTGACCGTCTCGGCGCGCATATCGTCGACCACATCGTCGACCGCGTCCGCATCCATGATATCGGCGCGCTGCTCGTACACGACCTTGCGCTGGTCGTTCATGACGTCGTCATATTCGACGACCTGCTTGCGGATGTCGTAGTTGCGCGCCTCGACCTTCTTCTGCGCGGTCTCGATCGCCTTCGAAATCCAGGGGCTGACGATCGCCTCGCCGTCGGCGAGGTTCTTGTTCATCATCTTGGCGAACATCGTCTCCGGCCCGAAGATCCGCAGCAGATCGTCGTCGAGGCTCAGATAGAAACGGCTGAGGCCCGGATCGCCCTGACGGCCCGAGCGGCCGCGCAGCTGGTTGTCGATGCGGCGGCTCTCGTGGCGCTCGGTGCCGAGCACGAACAGGCCGCCCGCGGCGAGCACGGCTTCCTTTTCGACCGCGATCTCGGCGCGGATGCCGTCGGCCACGCTCTCATATTCGGGCGTGCCGTCGACCAGATCGGGATGTTCGGACAGCATCCGCATCTCGAGATTGCCGCCGAGCTGAATGTCGGTGCCGCGGCCCGCCATGTTGGTCGCGATGGTGACTGCGTTCATCCGCCCCGCCTGCGCGACGATGAAGGCTTCCTGCTCGTGATAACGCGCGTTGAGGACGTTATGCGTCACGCCTTCCTTGGTCAGGAATTCTGACAACATTTCCGATTTCTCGATCGAGACGGTGCCGACCAGCACCGGCTGGCCGATCGCCTGCTTCTCGCGGATCGCCTTGGTGATCGCGCCGAACTTGTCGCCGATATTCTTGTAGAATTCGTCGTCGTCGTCCTGGCGGCAGACGGGAACGTTGGTCGGGATCGAGACCACGTTCATCTTGTAGATCTGGTAGAATTCGTTCGCCTCGGTCGCGGCAGTGCCGGTCATGCCCGACAGCTTGGGATACATGCGGAAATAATTCTGAAAGGTGATCGAGGCGAGCGTCTGGTTCTCGGGCTCGATATGGACGCCTTCCTTGGCCTCGACCGCCTGGTGCAGGCCGTCCGACCAGCGGCGTCCGTCCATCATGCGGCCGGTGAATTCGTCGATGATGACGATCTTGTCGTCTTTCACGATGTAATCGATGTCGCGCTTGAACGCGACGTTGGCCTTGAGCGCCTGATTGAGGTGGTGGACCACCTGCGTGTTCTCGAAATCATACAGATTGTCGCCTTCGAGCAGGCCGGCGGCCTCGAGCGCGCGCTCGACCGCCTCGGTGCCGTCCTCGGTCAGGATCACCGAGCGGGCTTTCTCGTCATGCTCGTAATGGACCGGCTCGATCTGCTTCACGACCGCGTCGACCAGCTTGTAGAGGTCGGACTTGTCCTCGGTCGGACCCGAGATGATCAACGGCGTGCGCGCTTCGTCGATCAGCACCGAATCGACCTCGTCGACCACGGCGTGCGCGAACGGCCGCTGCACCATCTGCGCGCGCTCGTACTTCATATTGTCGCGCAGATAATCGAAGCCGAATTCGTTGTTCGTGCCGTAGGTGATGTCGGCGGCATACGCGGCGCGGCGATCTTCGTCGGGAATGTTGGGGATAATCACACCGACCGTCAGCCCCAGGAACTTGTAGACTTGGCCCATCCATTCGGAGTCGCGCCGGGCGAGATAGTCGTTGACCGTGATGACGTGGACGCCGGTGCCCGGCAGCGCGTTCAAATACACCGCCAAAGTCGCGACCAGCGTCTTGCCTTCGCCCGTCCGCATCTCGGCGATCTCGCCGCGATGGAGCACGATGCCGCCGACCATCTGCACATCGTAATGGCGCTGGCCGAGCACGCGGCTCGCTGCCTCACGTACCGTGGCAAAGGCTTCCGGCAGCAATTTGTCGAGCGTCTCACCCTCGTCGAGGCGCGCGCGGAACTTGACGGTCTGCGCCGCAAGCTCCTCGTCGCTCATTGCCTGGAGGTTGGGTTCGAACGCGGCGATCTTCGCAACCAGAGGCTGCATCGACTTGACGTAGCGGTCGTTAGACGAGCCGAAAATGGCCTTGGCAATGCCGGCGAACATACTGAAACTTCCTGTCTGATTGGATGCGGCACGGCGTGGCCGCCGGTGCGCGAGAGCGATAACGAAGAAAGAGCCGATCCGGGACCGGATCAGCCGAAGGCGCTATTCGCGCCGGCGCTCGCCATAGGTTTTGCGCTGGACGCGCACCGGCGCCACGAGGCGCGCATGCCACGTGCCGGGCGCGGCGTAAGCACCCTGAACTTCCTCGGGAAGCGGTGCCGTCACCTTGACGCTCGTACCCGCCTTGGCGTGGGTTGCGCTGACGCTGGCCTCGACCGGCTGCGCGGAGGCAGCGGAGCCAACCACCGCGCCGGTCAGCGCGGTCAGGAAAGCGGAGAAGAGAAGCAGCAAACGCATCACGCGTGCATGTAAGTGATGCAGGGGCGCTCGTCTATCCTTGGCGTGATGCAAGCCGGATACACTTCTCGCCTTTCCACTGCTACGCGCCCGCTTATGTCCGGATCCGTCTCCCCCCTCGCCGCACCTTTCCCCGAAATGCCACAGATCGCGGGCGTGCGCGTCGCCGTCACGCGCGCGGGCTATAAAGCGTGGGAGCGCACCGACCTTACATATGCTGCGTTCGAGCCCGGCACCGCCGTCGCGGGCGTGACCACGCAGAGCAAATGCCCCTCGCCCGAGGTCGAATGGTGCCGCAAGGCGCTGCCGCTGGGCACGGCACGCGCCTTGGTGGTCAATGCCGGCAATTCCAATGCCTTCACCGGCAACCGCGGCCGCGCGGCGGTCGAGGCGATCGCGGCGCGGGTCGCGGGCCATATCGGCTGCGAACCGTCGGATGTGTTCGTTGCCTCGACCGGCGTGATCGGCGTTCCGCTGCCGATCGACAAGGCCGAAGCCGGAATCGACGCGGTGCTGGACGCGCCCGAGGCAAGCTGGCGCGAGGCAACCGACACGATCGGCACGACCGATACCTTCGCCAAGGGTGCGACGACCACCGCCATCGTCGGCGGCAAGACCGTCACTTTGGTCGGCATCATCAAGGGATCGGGCATGATCGCGCCCGACATGGCGACGATGCTCGGCTTCATCTTCACCGACGCCGCGGTCGAGGCGCCCTTCCTGCAGACGATGCTGGATACCGCCAACAAGCAGACCTTCTCCTGCATCACGGTCGATGGCGACACCTCGACGTCCGACACGGTGCTGGCGTTCGCGACCGGCAAGGCCGGCAACGCGCCGCTCGTGTCGTTCGACGATGCCGGCGCGGATGCCTTCCAGGCGGCGCTGACCGATCTCTGCCGCCAACTCGCACATCTCGTTGTGCGCGATGGCGAAGGTGCGTCCAAGTTCATCCAGATCGCGGTCGAGGGCGCCGAGAGCGACGCCTCGGCACACCGCATCGCTTTGTCGATCGCCAATTCGCCTTTAGTGAAGACCGCGATCGCCGGCGAGGATGCCAATTGGGGCCGCGTCGTGATGGCGGTCGGCAAGGCCGGCGAACCCGCCGAACGCGACCTGCTCTCGATCCGCTTCGGCGCGACCCAGGTTGCCGAAAAAGGACTGGCGGTCGAGGGCTATGACGAGGCCCCGGTAGCCGCGCACCTCAAGGGTCAGGATATCGAGATCGGCGTCGACCTCGGCCTCGGCGAAGGCCGCGCCACGGTTTGGACCTGCGACCTGACCCACGGCTATATTTCGATCAACGCGGACTATCGCAGCTGATGCCTGCCAATTGGACCGGCGGCTGCGCCTGCGGGGCGGTGCGATACCGCCTCGCTTCCGATCCGTTCGATGCCGGCTGGTGCCATTGCCGGACCTGCCAGCTCAATTCCGGTAGCCCGGCCATGGCATTCGCGACCGTGCCGATCGGCGATTTCATATTCACGCAGGGCGAGGAACGGGTCGGGCAATTCGCGTCGAGCGATTTCGGCCATCGCCGCTTCTGCTCGCGCTGCGGCACGCCCTTCCTGATGCAAGTCGATCATCAGCCCCAAACGGTCGATTTCAGCATCGCCACGCTCGACCGGCCCGACGATGTCGTGCCGGGTTTCCACATCTTCTACCCCAGCCGGATTTCCTGGGCGCCGGCCGGCGATGATACGCCCCGCCACGACCGCTTTCGCCGCGACACGCGTGGTCTCAACCCAGGAGAAGAACCATGATCGCGTATGACGCGCCCGTACAGGCCCTGATCCGCGACGTGGCGGCGCGGATCGTGATGCCGCGCTTCCGCATGCTCGACGCCGGCCAGATCGAGGAGAAGGCGCCCGACGAACTCGTCACGATCGCCGACAAGGAAAGCGAGATCGCGCTGATCGAAGGGCTGACCAGGCTGCTGCCCGAATCGCGCGTGATCGGCGAGGAAGGCGTGTCGGTCGATGCGTCGCTGCTGGACGGGATCGGGGAAGGCACCGCCTGGATCGTCGATCCGATCGACGGCACCGCCAATTTTGCGGCGGGCGAGACGCCGTTCGGGATCATGGTCGCCCTGATCGCCGATGGCGTGAGCGAGGCGGCGTGGCTGTTCGATCCGGTGCTGGATCGCCTGTGCAGCGCGGGACGCGGCGAGGGCGCCTTTATCGACGGCGAACGCGTCACTGCACGGACGAGTGGCGCAGTTATGCCAGTCGCTGGGCTCTCCACCAAATATCTGCCGCCCGAAATGCGCGAGGAGATCGAACGGCGCGCTGCGGGCAAGATGCAGTGCGTCGGCATCCCGCGCTGCGCGGCCGAGCAATATCCGCGCGTGGTGCTCGGCACCAACGACCTCGCATTGTTCTGGCGGACGCATGTCTGGGATCACGCGCCCGGCGCGCTGATCCTGGCGGAAGCGGGTGGTAAGGTCGCACGCTTCGACGGCACGCCATATATGGTGACGCAGACCGGCAAGGGCCTGCTCGCCGCCGCCACGCCGCAGATGTGGGACGAGGCGGCCGCCATCCTACTCGGATAAGGCAGCCAGCGCGGCGAGATAGGGATCGTCCGGCCTGTCCAGCACTGCCGCGACCAGCCCGAGTGCGACCGCTCGCCCATGCCTTAGCACCAGCACGCGATCGGCCATGCGGCGCACCAGATCCATGTCGTGCGCGATGAAGAGATAGGTCAGGCCAAGCTCTTCCTGCAGGCGCTGCAGCAGCGCTACCATCTCATCGCGCAATTCCGGATCGAGCGCACTCAGCGCCTCGTCGAACACGATCAGATCGGGCCTGCGAATGAGCGCACGAGCGATAGCGATGCGTTGGCGCTGCCCGCCCGAAAAGGCTTGCGGCAGGCGATCGACGGCGTCGGACGGAAGCCCGACCTGCGTCAGCGCCTGCGCCACCATCGCCACGCGCTCGGCCGCCGGGAGTGGCCCGAGCAGATGGAGGGGTTCGGCGACAATACGGCCGACGGTCTGGCGCGGATCGAAGCTCGCCGCCGGATCCTGGAACACCGCCTGCACCTGACCCAGCATGCCCCGCAGTGCAGGTCCCCGCACCGAGGCCCAGTCGTTGCCGTCGAGTGTGACCGTGCCCGCGTCGGGCCGGTCGAGCCCGAGCGCCAGCCGGGCGAGCGTCGACTTGCCCGATCCGGATTCGCCGATCACCGCCAGCGTCTCGCCTTTGCCGAGCGCGAACGAGATATCGGTCAAGGCGGCGACGCGTGCACGCTTGCCGGGATAGGTCCGCGTGACATGAGCGAACGTCAGCAGCGGGTCGCCGCCCGCGCGCGCCGCGCGCTCCGGCAGTTCGCCTGCCGGCGCGGCGGGCGCGCCGATCCGCCCTTGATCGAGCGTGACGACCCGGTCGGCGATCCGCCGCGCGAGCGTGATGTCGTGCGTGACCAGCAGCAGCCCCATGCCCCTTTCGCGCACCAGCGACAGGAGCAAAGTCGTGATCTCGGCCTGCGCGACCGGATCGAGCGAGGCGGTGGGCTCGTCGGCGAGCAACAGCACCGGCTGCGCGGCAATCGCCATCGCGATCGCGACTCGCTGACGCTGACCGCCCGAAAGCGTGTGCGGATAGCGTTTGCGAGAGAGATCGAGGCCGACCCGTATCAATAGGCGCGAAACCTCGGCTTCTATCTCCGCCCGGCCGAGCGACGTGTGCAGTTCCAGCACCTCGCCGATCTGCCGGCCGATCGGCAATGCGGTATTCAGCGCGGTCGCGGGCTCCTGGAAGACGATGCCGACCCGCCCGCCGCGCAACGCCCGCAACCTCCGCTCGGGCAAAGTCGTGACATCCTCGCCCTCGATCCGCACCACCCCCTGCTCGATTGCCTCGGACGGCAGCAGGTACATCGCCGCCGCCGCCAGCGTCGACTTGCCTGAGCCCGACGGCCCGACCAGCGCGACGATCTCGCCCGCTCCGACCCGCAACGACACGTCGTCGAGCGCGGTCGTCGCGCCGTAGCGGACCGATAGGTGCTCGATCTCGAGCGGGATCACAGCCCGGTCTCCGGCGCGTAACGGTCGCGGATCGCCTCGCCCGCGAGATTGATCGCGAGCACGGTCAGCACGATCGCGAGGCCCGGCAGCAAGGCCAATCGCGGCGCGACCGCGATCAAGGTCTGCGCGTCTGCCACCATCCGCCCCCAACTCGCCGCTGGCGGCTGCGCGCCGAGGCCGAGGAAGGACAAGGCTGCTTCAGCCAGCACGCCGAGCGACAATTGCAGCGTCGCCTGCGTGATGAGCGGCCCGAATATGTTGGGCAGGATGTGGTCGAACGAGATCAGCATCCGCCCCTTCCCCGCCAGCCGCGCGGCGAGAATGAAGTCGCGCGTCCAGATCGCGCGCGCCGCGGCCCGCGCGACACGCGCGAACACGGGGATGTTGAACAGCCCGATCGCGAGCGCGGCATGGCTCGCCCCCGGACCCAGCACCGCCAGCACCAGCATCGCCAGCACCAGAGCCGGAAAGGCGAACAGCATGTCGGATGCGCGCGCGACCAGCTCGTCCACCCACCCCGGCCGCGCCGCCGCGAGCAGGCCCAGCGGCACGCCCCCGGCCAGGCCGATCAGCAGCGCCAACGCGGCTACGCCCAACGCCGGGCGCGCGCCTGCCATCAGCATCGACAGCAGATCGCGCCCGAGCTGATCGGTGCCGAAGGGATGCGCGAACGACCCGGGCCGGAGCCGGTGCGCGACATCGATCGCGGCGACGTCCCACGGCGTCCACACGAACGACAGTAATGCCGCCGCCACGATCAGCATCAGGAGGATCGGGCCGAACAGACGGCTCATGGCCGCACCCGCAAACGCGGATCGAGCAAGGCCTGCGCGACATCGGTCAGGAAGCTGGCGATCACGGTCGCGGCGACCATCAGCATCGCCACCGCCTGCACCACGATCAGGTCGCGCGCGGTGATCGCCTGCACCATCAATCGGCCGAGGCCCGGCAAATAGAAGACATTCTCGACGATCACGCTGCCGCCGAGCAGGAAGGGGAATTGCAGCCCGATCACCGCGAGGATCGGCCCGGCCGCATTGGGCGCGATATGCCGCCGCAGGATCAGACCACGCCCTGCGCCCTTGGCGCGGGCGGTGCGGACATAATCGCGCGCCAACTCACCCACGAGCGCGGCCCGTGCCACCCGAGCGATCAGTGCCGCCTGCGGCAACGCCAGCGCCAAAGTCGGCAGGATCAAGGCCGCCAAAGCCGGCCCCGCGCCCGCCTGCCAGCCGGGAAAGCCGCTCGCCGCGACCCAGTGCAGCCGCACCGCGAACAGCAACAGCAGGATCATCGCCAGCCAGAAGCTCGGCACCGCGACGCCGATCCGCGTCAGCAGGCCGATGCCCCGGTCGAGCCAGCCGCCGGGCCGCAGCGCGGCGGCGAAGGCCGCGAGCAGGCCGAGCGCGACCGATACCAGCATCGCCAGGCAGGCCAGCGGCAGCGACAACGCGATCCGCGACGAAACCAGCGCCGCGACCGGCACGCGATAGGCATAGGACGTGCCGAAATCGCCGTGCGCCATCGCGCCTATCCAGGCGGCGTAGCGCGCGATCGCCGAGCCGTTGAGGCCGAGTTCGGTCCGCAAGGCCGCGACCGATTGCGGGCTCGCCTCCAGACCCATCATGAACTGCGCAGGGTCACCCGGCACAAGCTGCAGCAGCGCGAACACGACCAGGCTCGCGCCGACCAGGGTCAGGATCAGCACGCCGATCCGCCGCACCAGCCATCCCGCCCCGCCGACGCGGGCCAGCGCGATCAGCCCGCCCAGCACGAAAATGCCGAGCAACGGCGCGCCCCAGGCGTTGGCCCGCCCCGCCTTCCTCTGCGCCACATTCTCGCCGGCGAACCGCGCCGTCGCAAAATCGGTCGCCTGCAACGGCGTGTTGACCCACAGATGCGTCAGCCGCGCATCGGCGACGGCGAGATGCGGGAACTGGAACAGGAAGCCGTTGACCGCATCATCCGCGATCCGGCGCTGGATCGCGACCAGCACGGCATGACGCTCGGCCGGATCGGCGGTCGCCTTCAATTGCGCCAGCAGGCCGCGCACCGCGTCACCGCGATAGCCGAAATAATAATCCGGCCGCCCGTAAATGTCATAATCCGCCGGCTCGGCATGACTGACGATCGTCATGTCGTAATCGTGGCGCGCATAGACTTCGTCGAGCCATTGCGGCCATTCGACCGGCACGATCGTCGCGCGAATATCGATCCGGGCAAGCTGCGCCGCGACGATCTCGCCGCTGCGGCGCGCATAAGCCGGCGGCGGCAGCTTGAGCGTGATCGCGAAACCGTGCGGGTAACCGGCTTCCGCCAGCAGCGCGCGCGCTTTGGCAGGATCGTGCGGATAGCGCCCGGTCAGATCGACATAATCGGGGTTCTGCGGCGGGAAATGGCTGCCGATCGGCTGGCCATAGCCGAACATCGCCCCGTCGATGATCGCGCGCCGGTCAAGCGCATAGGAGATGGCGCGCCGCACGCGCAGATCGCGGGTCGGGCCGCGCGCATTGTTGAGCGCGAGGATGACCTCGCCCTCGCTCGGCGCGGTGGTGACGCGCAAGCTTGGGTCGGCACGAAGCTGCGCGAGATTTTCCGGCGCGGGATAATCGGGGAAGAGATCGACCGCATGCGTCTTCACCGCCGCATAGGCCGCCGCCGGATCGCTGATGAAGCGATATTCGATCGCCGTGAGCGACGGCTTCGCACCCCAATAGCTGTCGTTGCGGACCAAAGTCAGCCGGTCGCCGCGCGTCCAGCTCTTGTAGCGGAACGGGCCGGTCCCGATCGGATTGGTCGCCAGGCGGTCGGCCGATTGCGGCGACACCATCACGCAATCCCCCCACGCGAGCAGGATCGGCAGCCCGGCGTCGGCCGTCTGGAGGCGGATTCGCACGGTCAGCGGATCGATCACGTCAACGCCCGCAATCTCCGATAGCGCCGCAGCCTGCGAATTGGTCGATCCGGGACGGATCGCGCGCATCAGGCTGAAGGCGACGATCCGCGCGTCGAACAAAGTGCCGTCCTGGAAGCGCACGTTCGGACGGAGATGGAAGACATAGGACTTCGCATCCGGCGCCATCGTCCAGCTAATCGCCAGCAGCGGCACCGCCGCGCCGGTCGCGTCGAGCGTAGTCAGTCCCTCAAAGATCGTGCGGTAGGTGACTTCCTTGATCGCCGCCGCCGCGCCCGAGGTCGGATCGAGCGTCGGCGGCTCAAGCTGGAGCGCGACCACGATCCGGTCACGCGCGCACGCCGGCGCTGTCACGCCCAGAATGAGCGTGGCCAAAAAGAGAAGTAAGGCCGCGAACCGGTTTCTTCCGTCATGCTGAACTTGTTTCAGCATCCATCTCCCCTCATCCACGTAGGTGCATGTGGCACGATGGACCCTGAAACAAGTTCAGGGTGACGGATCGTCAGAAACTGTATCGCCCGCGCACGCCGAAGCTGCGCGGCCGCCCCGGTGAGGCGATATCGATCCCGCCGAGGAAGAAATTGCGGGTCAAGTCGTAATGCTGGTTGAGCAGGTTGCGCCCGTACAGGCCGACGCTCCACGGCCCCGATCCCAAAGTCAGCGTCGCATTGACCAGCCAATAATCCTTCACGCGGAAGTTGGGGCCAAGCAGCACCGGATCGAGCGTGCCGTGATAGGCATAATCGCCCTCGGCGGTCAGCGTGTAGGCGCCGACCGGCATCCTGTAGGTCGCCGCGCCATTATAGCTCCAGTGCGGGAAGCCCTCATCCTGGCCGGCGCGGCTGACGGTCACGGCATGGCCGGCGGCGGTGCTGGCGGCGATGTCGAGATCGTCGAACCGGTCATATTTGCCTTTGCGCCAGCTCAATCCTTGCGTGATCTCCAGCCCCGCGACCGGTGCCCAATCCACTTCGCCCTCGACGCCATGGATATGCGATCGCGGTGCATTCACGATCTTGCCGACCGCGCCATAGACGGGATCGAAGATCGCCGACTGCACCTGCTGGCGGCGATAATCGTAATAGAAGGCCGCGCCGTTGAGCCGCAATTTGTAGCCGGCGAGCTCGTTCTTGGTGCCGACCTCGTAAGCGTAGAGCACTTCCGGCTTGAACGGCGCGAGCTGGTCGGCGGTCAGCGTGTTGTAGGCGGTGAAGCCGCCCGATTTCACGCCGCGGCTGGCGCTGGCGTAGATCAGGCTCGCGTCGCTCAGATGGTAATTGGCGGCGAGCTTGCCGCTCAATTCGGTGTAGCTTTGATCCGCGCTGCCGTTGGGCACGCCGATGCCGATCACCGGGGCCGTGGTCGTGTCGAAATCGCGCAGGCGACGGTTTTCATGCTCCAGCCGCAGACCGCCGGTCAGGGTGAACTTCGAGCTCAGGTCGTAATCCAGCTCGCCGAACCCGGCGACCGTTTGCGCGCTCTGGCGATAGGAGGTCAGCGCCACGAACCCGAGCGACTGCACGAAATCACTGTCGAAATGGTCGCGGAGTTTCTCGTCGGAATAATAGCCGCCGACGATCCAGTGCGCCGGACCGGTTCCGGACGAAGCCAGCCGCACTTCCTGCGAAAAGATATTGGCACGGCTGCCGAAATAGGTGCCGGCATCGGCCAGCGCCGAGGCATCCCAGTCATTATATTCGCGCCGGTCGAAATGCTCGTAGGCGGTGACGCTGGTCAGCTTCACCCCGCCGAGATCGATCGCCAACGTCGCATGGCCGCCCGCGGTTGTGTTGTCGCGGAACGGCTTGGTGTCGGTCTGGAAGCCGTGCAGCGCGGCGAAGGAAGCGGATGCGCCCCAGCCGGTGTCGCGGCGGCTCGTGTCCGCAGGGATCGTGCCGAGCGGATCGAACAGATAGAGGCCCGTTCCGTCCGACTTGTCGCGCCCGTAATGGCCCTCGACCAGCAGATCGACCGCGCCCTTGGTGTAGGCAAGCTCGCCGCGCGCACCCCAGCGATCGGCATCGCCCAACGAGCGCCCGTCGTCGCGATTATGCTGGAAGCCGCCGCCCTGTTCGGTCGCGGCGGCGACGCGCACGCTCAGCCCGTCGCCGATCGGCCCCGAAATATGCCCCTCGGCGCGGAATTCGCCGAAGCTGCCATAATCGGCATCGATCCCGGCGGAGAGCTTGCCCGTCGGGCGCGCGGTCAGGAAGTTGATCGCGCCGCCGGTGGTGTTGCGGCCATAGAGCGTGCCCTGCGGGCCGCGCAGCACCTCGACCCGGTCGAGATCGAACAGCAGGCCCTGCGTCTGGATCGGGAACGGCTTGGCGACCTCGTCGACATAGACGCCGACCGGCGAGGCGTTGTTCGACGCATAATCGTCGAAGCCGACGCCGCGCAGCCGGAAATTGGGTTGGCCGCTGCCGAACGCCGGCACCGCCTCGAGTCCGGGCGTCTGATATTGGAGCTGGTTGATATTGGTAACGCCGCGCGCCGCGAGGTCCGCGCCCTTGAGCACCGAGATCGCGACCGGCACCTTCTGCGCCGCCTCCGGCCGCCGCTGCGCGGTGACGACGATGTCAGGCAGCGTGTCGGGTGTCACCTGCGCAAAAGCGGAGGCCGGCAGCGCGACGAGGCCGAGCGCATAGAGCGCGCGACGCGAGAAGTTGCTCGTAGAGCGGTGAGGATTTCGCATTTCGCTGAAAAAATGGCAGCAACCCTGCCACAGCACAACCCGTGATTTCGCATTTCGCAAAAATTTATTAGGTTATGGTTGCGCGAAACGACGCAGAATGGAAATGCGGGCGCGTGGCGAAGAGCAATCCCAAGCAACCGATCGACCGCAGCGCGCCTGCATCGGTCGTTGCCGCGAAATTCGGCGGCCTGTCCCGCTTTTCGGCAACGATCGGGAAACCGCCCTCAACCGTGCACCGCTGGCTCGTCAGGGGCTATATCGACGGCGCCTACCACGCCGACATCCTGGCCGCGGCGCAAGAGCCGGGCAATCTGGTCGACGGGGCACGGCTCGTCCCGCTCGATTTCGTCGACACGCGCGTCGGCGACGATCGCGCGATGCTGGCCGCAACCGCCGCCAGCGCGTCGCGCCGTCTGGTCGACGCGCTGCCCGCCAGCGAAGCGAGCCATACCCATTTCACCCGCGCCGACTGGGCGCGGTTGCGTTCGGCGGTGCCGCTCACGCTCGACGAGGCCGATCTGGTACGCCTGCGTGGCGCCAACGATCCGATCTCGCTCGACGAGGTGCAGGATGTCTATCTGCCGCTGACCCGGCTCATCAACCTGCACGTCAACGCCGCCCACGGCCTCGCCCGCGTCACCGACGACTTCCTCGGCCGCCCGGCGGCGCGGCGGCCTTATGTGGTGGCGATCGCGGGCTCGGTCGCGGTCGGCAAGAGCACCAGCGCGCGTTTGCTGCGCGCTTTGCTGTCGCGCTGGCCCGACCATCCGCGCGTCGACCTCGTCACCACCGACGGCTTCCTCTATCCCAATGCCACGCTCAAGACGCGCGGGCTGATGGAGCGCAAGGGCTTCCCCGAAAGCTATGACGTGCGCCGCATGATCCAGTTTCTGGCGGATATCCGCCTGACCGGACGCGGCACCGCCCCGCTTTATTCGCACCATGTCTATGACGTGCGGCCCGAGGTGCAGGTGGTCGAGAACCCCGACATATTGATCTTCGAAGGCCTGAACGTGCTCCAGATCGGCGTCGGCTATGACGGCACGCGCGCGCCATTCACCGCGTCCGACTTCTTCGATCTGTCGATCTATATGGATGCCGCGCCCGGCGATATCGCCCGCTGGTTCGAGGAGCGCTTCATGCTGCTGCGCGCGACCGCCTTCCAGGATCCGACCGCCTTCTTCCACAAACTGGCGGTACTGCCCGAAGAGGAAGCACGCGGCATCGCGCGCCGCATCTGGCGCGACGTCAACGAGCTCAACCTGGTCGAGAATATCCTGCCCAGCCGCCAGCGCGCCGACGTGATCGTCCGCAAGGACGCGGATCACCGCATCGAGAGCTTGTGGCTCAGGAAGCTGTAATCTTCTCCCCTCCCGCTTGCGGGAGGGGCTTCAGGTCAGTCGACGAACAGAAGCGCGGGCGTCTCGACCAGTTTCTTGACCGCCTGCACGAAGCTCGCCGCATCGTGCCCGTCGACCACACGATGATCGCACGAGATCGACATGTTCATGATCTTGGCGATCACGATCTGGCCGTCCTTCACCACCGGCCGCTCGACCACCTTGTTGGGACAGAGGATCGCGACTTCGGGGCGGTTGATCACGGGCGTCGCGGCGATCCCGCCGAGCGGACCGAGCGAGCTCAAGGTCAGCGTCGAGCCTGACAATTCCTCGCTCTTGGCCTTGCCCGTCCGCGCGGCCTCGGCGAGGCGCTTCACCTCGGCCGAAAGCTGCCAGATATTCTTCGCCTGCGCGTCGTGGATCACCGGCACCATCAGCCCGGCGTCGGTCTGCGCCGCAATGCCGAGATGGATCGCGCCCGAGCGCGTGATGATGTTCGCCTCGTCATCATAGCGCGCGTTGATCATCGGGAATTTGGGCAAGGCCCGGCACATCGCAACGATCAGGAAGGGCAGGATCGTCAGCCGGTCCTTGCCGCCGCGCGTCTCGTTCAGGTCCGCGCGCAACGCCTCCAGCTTGGTGACGTCGAATTCCTCGACATAGGTGAAGTGCGGGATGTGGCGCTTCGACGCCTGCATATTCTCCGCGATGCGGCGGCGCAGGCCCACCACCTTGATCTGCTCGTCCGGGCGCGATCCGCCCGCGGCGCGATAGCCCTGATTGTAGGTCAGGAAGGCGTCGAGATCGGAATGACGGATGCGATCGCCTTCGGCTTTCACCTGCGCGAGATCGATGCCGAGATTTTTCGCCCGCTCGCGCACCGCCGGCGAGGCGAGGACGCGGCGATGCTCGGCCGGAGCGGGTGCGGGTGCTTCGACCTTCTGCGCGAGCGCCGGTGCGGCAGCCTTGGCGACCGGCGCGGGCTCCGGAATCGGATCGGGCTTCACCACCTCAGCCGCTTCGTTCGGCGCAACCTCGACCAAAGGCTCGGCAGCCACCGCCCCCTCGGCCTCGAACACCGCCAGCACCGATCCGATCGCGATCAGGTCGCCGACCTCGCCCGCGACCTCGATCACCTTGCCCGCCACCGGCGCGGTCATCTCGACCGTCGCCTTGTCGGTCATCATGTCGCACAGCGGATCGTCCTCGGCGACCGTGTCGCCAATCTTGACGTGCCACGCCACGATCTCGGCCTCGGCAATGCCTTCGCCGATGTCGGGCAGCTTGAACGAATAGCGGGACATCAGGCCTCCAAAACCTTCTCAAGCGCTTGCGTAAGCCGCACCGGCCCGGGGAAGTAAGCCCATTCCAGGCTATGCGGATAGGGCGTGTCCCAGCCGGTCACGCGCTCGACCGGCGCCTCGAGCGCGTAGAAGCAACGCTCCTGGATCAAGGCGGCGAGCTCGGCGCCGAAACCGCTGGTCTTGGTCGCCTCGTGCACCGCGACCACGCGGCCGGTCTTGCGCACCGAAGCCTCGATCGTCTCGATATCGAGCGGCAGCAGGGTCCGCAGATCGATGATCTCGGCGTCGATCCCCATTTCGGCGACCACGCCGACCGCGACATGGACCATCGTGCCGTAGCACAGGATCGTCACCGCCTCGCCCTCGCGCACGATCGCCGCCTTGCCGAGCGGGACGCGATAATAGCCTTCGGGCACGATCGCCGACGGATGCTTGGCCCACGGCGTCACCGGGCGGTCGTAGTGGCCGTCGAACGGGCCGTTATAGATGCGCTTCGGCTCGAAGAAGACGACCGGATCATTGTCCTCGATCGACGCGATCAGCAGGCCCTTCGCGTCATAGGGATTAGACGGAATCACCGTCTTCAGGCCCGCGACATGCGTGAACAAGGCTTCTGGCGACTGGCTGTGCGTCTGGCCGCCGAAAATGCCGCCGCCGAAGGGCGAACGCACCGTCATCGGCGCGGTATATTCGCCCGCCGAGCGGTAGCGCAGCCGCGCCGCTTCGGACACGAGCTGGTCGAGCGCGGGATAGATATAATCCGCGAACTGGATCTCCGGCACCGGGCGCAGGCCGTAGGCGCACATGCCGACCGCGACGCCGATAATGCCCAGTTCGGTGATCGGCGTGTCGAACACGCGCGTCTTGCCGTACTTCGCCTGGAGGTGCTCGGTCGCCTTGAAGACACCGCCGAAATAGCCGACGTCCTCGCCCATTACGACGATATCCGCGTCGCGGCCCATCATCACGTCCAGGGCGCTGTTGATCGCCTGGATCATGTTCATCGGCTTCGTCGCGGTCTCGACGGCGGTTTCCGGGGCGGCCTTGCTCATATGCCCGCCTTCTTGCGCTCGTCGGTCATCTGCTGCGACTGTTCCTTGAGGTGCCAGGGCTGCTCCTCGAACACATCCTCGAACATCGTCGTGAAGGGGTGCTGGAGCAGACCGTCGGCAAGGATGCCCTGCGCCTCCGCTTCCTTCTGCGCCGCACGCACCTGCTCGGCGACTTCCCGATCCATCACCGCGTGGCGCTCCTCGTCCCACGCCTTGATGTGGATGAGATGCTGCTTCAGCCGCGCGATCGGGTCGCCGAGCGGCCATTTCACATTCTCTTCGGCCGAGCGGTATTTGGTGGGATCGTCCGAGGTCGAATGGCCCTCGGCACGGTAGGTGAAGAATTCGATCAGGGTCGGCCCGGCATTGGCGCGCGCGCGCTCCGCCGCCCATTCGGTCGCGGCATAGACAGCCAGCGCGTCGTTGCCGTCGACCCTGAGGCCGGCCATGCCATAGCCGATCGCGCGCGCCGCGAAGGTCGTGTTCTCCGCGCCCGCAAAACCCGAAAACGAACTGATCGCCCACTGATTGTTGATCACATTCAGGATCACCGGCGCGCGATAGACGCTGGCGAAGGTGCAGGCGGAATGGAAGTCGCCCTCGGCGGTCGAGCCTTCGCCGCACCAGGCGGCGGCGATGCGGGTATCGCCCTTGGCCGCGCTCGCCATCGCGAAGCCGACAGCCTGCGGATATTGGGTCGCGAGGTTGCCCGAGATCGAGAAGAAACTCGCATCCTTGACCGAATACATGATCGGCATCTGCCGGCCCTTCAGCCGGTCGCCCAGGTTCGAATAAACCTGGCACATCATGTCGACCAGGCTCCAGTTCCGCGCGATCAGCAGGCCCTGCTGGCGATAGGACGGGAAGCACATATCGTCGCGGTCGAGCGCGTAGGCAGCCGCGATCGAGGTCGCCTCCTCGCCCGTGCATTTCATGTAGAAGCTGGTCTTGCCCTGCCGCTGCGCGCGATAGAGGCGGTCATCATAGGCGCGCGTCAGCGCCATGTGGCGCAGCATGCCGACCAGCCGCGCGGGCTCCAGCCGCGGATCCCACGGACCGACTGCCTTGCCCTCGTCGTCGAGCACGCGCACCAGACTATAGGCATGGTCGCGCATCGTCGCCGGTTCGGCATCGATCGCGGGGCGCGTTACCGCCCCGGCTTCGCCCCGATCGAAATCGGCATAATCGACCGCGTCGCCCGGCCGGAACTTGGGCTCCGGCACGTGCAGCGACAGCGGCGGCAAATTGCGGCGCGCGCCTTCGGCCATCTCTTCCATACCCTCCCAACGCGCTTTTCATGCGCTCGTTGCTCGTCGGATCGGCTTATAATTTTGTTTCACGATTGCGCAACATTAGTCGCGCGTCAGCCGAACCATTGCGGGTCACGGCCCTTATGCTTCTTGGGCAGCCGGCACGGGCCGTCAATCGCGATCTGCTGCGGCGTGTGCGGCAGGCCGATAAGCTGCAATTTATCGCGGTTGAGTATGTCGAGCCGCTCGAAAATGCTGGCAGCGGCGGTAGCAAATTCGTCGCGCGTCACCACCCGGTCGACGTCCAGATCGGCGGCCACGACCGGCTCCGGCACGTTGAGCCAGGCATAGCGCCCCGCCCCCATCGGCCCGCCATAATCGCGCGAATCGGCCATCGCCCCCACGTCCTGCTCGCGGCGCGAACGATCGAAGAAATCGTCGGGCCGCGCCGCGTAGATGGAGGTTTCGGGCGCGACCAGACTCTCATAGCGGCCGACCTCGTCCGGCGTGAGCTTGCCGTCCTTGTTGGTGTCCAGCGTGTCGAAGAAGCGGAGCGCGTCCGCGACCATCTCGTCGCGCGTAAGGAATCCATCCTGATTCTTGTCCGCGCCTGCGAACCAGGCCTCGGACGGATAAGGCTGGCCCGCCTCGCCCCGGAACGGCTCGCCCATCGGCGACAGGAAAATCGGCTTGGTTCCGGGCCGCGCGCAGATCGGCGTCCCGGGCGGCAATTTGGGCGCCGCGACAGCCAGCGTCGCCGGCAGCGCCAGCGCGAGCAGCAGGCCGACGCGCAGGCCGGTTTTGATCAGAAAGCGCGCTCCAGCCGCTGGAGCAAGGCGCGCGCGGGGCTCGCCGACGCGATCGGCGCCTCGATCCCCGCAGCGACCCGGCCGACCCGCTCGTGCAGGTCGATGCCCGCCATGATCAGCCGCCGGGCAGAAGTCGGCATCGCGCCCAGCACCTCGGTCGCGGTCGGCGCGCTGTCGCCCAGCCGCCGTTCGGGCGAGCGCGGATCGCCTTCGGGCAGCTCGCCGGTCGCGATCGCACGGCGCGTCGCCAGCCAGGCGATGACATGCATAAGCCGCGTCGTCGCCTTCAGCGCCTCGCACGCGAACTGGACGCGTTCCTTGGGATCGAGCCCTTCGCGCTCGGTCCGTCCCGCCATGTCGTAATACGCATGCGTTTCGTCGGCGAGCAGCAGCGCCTCTGTATAGAGTTGCTGCGCGACACGGTCGGACAAAGCAGGGCCACGTACTACGGCCATAGCGATCCTTTCGCCTTCCTTCATGCCACAGGAACGGGCCCTCCGGAATGTGCAAAGAGGGTTAGCGGCAACACCCTTTCCAATGCTTGAACGTCTGTTTTGGCTTCCTATCTCTTTTTCAGCTTCCGTCGCCTTTCAGGGGCGGAGGCGAACGGTCCGGCGGGATGCCGCGGGCCGCCAAGACATGTTCGATCGCTTTGAAAGGATTGATGTTATGCGTTCATTCGATTTCGCGCCGTTGCTGCGCTCCTCGATCGGCTTCGAGAATCTGAACCGCCTGGTCGACTTCGCGACCCGCGGCGAGGGCGACGCCTACCCGCCCTACAATATCGAGAAGGTCGGCGAGGATAGCTACCGCATCTCGATGGCGACCGCCGGCTTCACCCGCGAGGAACTCGAGATCACCGCGCAGGACAATGTGCTGATCGTCACCGGCCGCGCTTTGGAAGCCGCCGAGGGCGATGCCCGCGAGTTCCTGCACCGCGGGATCGCCAAGCGCGCGTTCGAGCGCCGTTTCCAGCTCGCCGACACCATCAAGGTGACCGGCGCGGCCTATAATGACGGCCTGCTCGACATCCAGCTCGTCCGTGAGGTGCCGGAGCACAAGAAGCCCCGCAGCATCCAGATCGACGGCGCGTCTTCCAGCAATGGGCAGCCGCAGGCGATCGACACGGCCAACGATCGTCAGGCGGCCTAAGCCTCCAGCCTGACGGTATGCCCGGCGCGCCCTTTCCCCCCAAGGGCAGCGCGGGCTTCAGGACCCCCTTCCGCGACCCTGGCGGGAGGGGGTTTTTGTTTGCCTAGTCGATGGTGTGGCAAAGCTTTTCTTCAGCTTCTGACGATGTGCTGCACAAAGCCATGTCGCGCAGGAGCTGTCGCTCGTAGGCAAGATTTCGACGCGGATCCGACTTGGCGCCATTTGCGTGAACGCTGCCGTCGAACAAGTCACGAGATGCCAATGCCTGCGCCGCCGTTCGCAGTTCCGCATCGCATCGATCCACAATTCGCCCTGCCTGTTGGGGCGAGACCCTGGCTGCATCCAGCCCGACGCGCGCGTCAGCCGTGCATTTCGTGTAGGCGTAGACCGGCGCGAACGTGTCGTCCTCGGGTACCTTCTTCGAGCATCCGCCGATCCCGACGCTTTGGATCAAAGCCATCATCACCAAGGCGGTCGGGAGTATTTTTCGTTGCATCGGCAGCGTCCTTGTTACTGCCTGCCAATCGCTTAAGCGATGATATCCGGGATCAGCTGATCCTCAAGCGCCGCGATCTCGTCCTTGAGCTTGAGTTTGCGCTTCTTGAGTCGGGCGATCTGGAGCTGGTCGTTGGCGGGCGCGAAGATCAGCGCGTCGATCGCGTCGTCGAGGTCGCGATGCTCCTGCCGCAATACCCCGATCAGCCGAATGGTCTCGATCTCGTCCATCACCAAACCCACCCCGCGAACCCGATCCCGTTAGGCGTTTGCACGATTCCGCTCAAGGGGTTGAGGCATAGACTTCGTAGCCCTGTCGCCGGCCTTGATCGACAGCATGAATCGCGCGCTCATCATGATTCGAGAGCCGCCGGTGACGCCGTCTGGCCTATCGATCCGTAATGATCGCAATCACTCTCGCCGAAGCGGTGCGAATTCGCCGCGGACGGTGCGAATCAGCGCGAGACTCGGACGTCGGTTAGTGATCTATTTGGAGGTCCGACCAGAGAAGAAGGAGCGAGTCGAATGACGAATTCCCATTCGAATGTACTGATGGCCAAGCATGCCCGCCTGGACGCGCAGATCCAGAACGAGCAGCACCGGGCGGCCCCGGACACGATTCTCGTCGCGATGCTCAAGAAACAGAAGCTCAAGATCAAGGAAACGCTCGCCCGCCTCGGCTGAGCCCCCGTGTCCCCGGTCGTTATGCGGCCGGGGAACCCACTCACATCAGTTTTTCAGCTTCCAGCCGCTGCGGATCAGTCCGTAGCAGAGGATGCCGAGCGCGGCGTTGACCCCGAGCAGCACGATCGCCCCGACCGCGATATTGCTGTCGGCTATCCCGAGGAAACCATAGCGGAAACCCGAAATCACATAGAAGAACGGGTTCAGATGGCTGAATGCGCGGAACGCGCCGTGCAGGCCCTCGATCGAATAGAAGGTGCCCGACAGCAGCGACAGAGGCTGGACCACGAAATTGGTCACCGTCGCATTGTGATCGAACTTTTCCGCCCAGATCGAGGTCAGCACGCCCAGGAAGGCGAGCATGCACGCGCCCATCAACCCGAAATAGAGCGCGGCCCACGGCACCACCGGCAGGATATGGCCCGGCCAGACGTTGACGATGATCATCAGCGCGAAGCAGATCAAAACCGCGCGCGTCACCGCCGCACCGACCAAGGCCGACAGCAATTCGCCCGACGACAAAGGCGGCATCAGATAATCGACGATCGTGCCCTGCATCTTGCCGACCAGCAGCGAGAAGCTGGCATTGGCGAACGCGTTCTGCATCATCGACATCGCGATCAGCCCGGGGGCGGCGAAAACGGCGAAGGGCACGCCCATCACCAGCTTGCCGCTGCGCCCGAACGCGATCGAAAAAACCAGGAGCAACAGGAAGGCCGAAAAGGCCGGTCCCCACACAGTTTGCAGTTGCACCTTGAAGAAACGCCTTACCTCCTTGATATAGAGGGCGCGCAGTCCTCCCCAGTTGATCATTGCGATCACCGGTTCGCCGGGGGCAGGACGTTTAGTTTCGATCGAGGCGTCGTTCACGAGCGTCCGGTAGCCACCGGGTGCCGCAGCGGCAAGCCTCGAAGCCATGGGAAGCAAATGAATGTCGTGGACTGACGATCGGATCGAGCAGCTCCGGCAGATGTGGCAGAACGGCCATACCGCCAGCCAGATCGCCGAAACGCTGGGCGGTGTCAGCCGCAATGCCGTGATCGGCAAAGCGCATCGCCTCGGCCTACAATCGCGCCCCTCGCCGGTGAAGCCGGGCGAGGCCGACGCCGCCGAGCCGGCGCCGAAGCCCGCAGCGGCAGCGCCCGCACCGGCCGCGCCCAAGGCGGCCCCTGCCCCGGCGGCTGAACCGGCCGAGCCCAAGGCGGCAGCCGCGGTGGACCCGGACGCCAAGCCGGCCGCCCCCGCCCCGATCGTCCGCTCGATCGGCCCCGGCGGTTTCCAGCGCCAGAACCCGCACGAGCAGCAGTCGCCGATCCCGCCCGCGCCGCCGCGCCGGCTGGTGCCCGCCAAACCGTCGGCCGACATGGCCGACAAGACCAGCCTGCTCGATTTGAACGATCGCATCTGCAAATGGCCGCTCGGCCATCCGGGCGAGCCCGATTTCCACTTCTGCGGCAACGCGGTGAACCCGGGCTTTCCCTACTGCCTCGAACATTGTTCGGTCGCCTATCAGGCGCAACTGCCCCGCCGCGACCGCCGTCCGCCGCCGCCGCTGCCTTATGGCGGCCCCCGCGTCCGGTAACGGACGCCGACGGGCAACGCAGACGCTAGTCAAAGAAGCCGGGAGCGACCTCCCGGCTTTTTTATTACGTCACCCCGGACTTGTTCCGGGGTCCACTCCGCGGCTTGGCGCTTGCCTGCCGGTGGATGCCGGAACAAGTCCGGCATGACGGACTAGGGACGGCTCAGCCATTCGGCGTCGGCGACGAAATGCGCCCGGATCGCGATGAGCCGTGGCGCGTTGGGAGCGCATGAAAATCCTCAGAACCGCCGCGATCGCCCTTGGCCTGGTCCTCGGCGGGTCGGCCCATGCCACCAGTGACGATCTCCGCTCGATCACCGGCATGCAGGACCATTATCGCGTGCTGATCGTGTTCACGCCGTCGCTCGCGGACGCCCGCCTGGCGGCGCAGCGCGCTATCATGGCCCAGTTCGCGCTGGAGGCGTCCAAACGCGATCTGCTGTTCGTCCAGGTCGATCCGATGACCGTGATCGGCGCGAGCGACAAGGCGGACAAGCTCCGCCGCAAGTTCGTCGTGCCCGTGCTCAACTATCACGCGATCCTGATCGACAAGGACGGCCGCACGCTGCGCGAGGCCCCCGGTCCGATGGATGGCGCGGCGATCCTGCACGCGATCGACGTCAGGCCGTTGCGCAAAACCGAGGTAATCCGCGCCCATGCGGGCAAGGCGGTCGTGGACAAGAGCTAAGGCGCACCGCTAGGGTCGGCTTGCATATGGCCGACGATCTCTTCGCTTCCACCGGACAATCCGCTTCCAACAATTACGACGCTTCCGCGATCGAGGTGCTGGAGGGGCTTGAGCCCGTCCGCCGCCGCCCGGGCATGTATATCGGCGGCATCGACGAACGCGCGCTGCATCACCTCGCCGCCGAAGTGCTCGACAATGCAATGGACGAAGCCGTCGCGGGCCATGCGACGCGGATCGACGTGACGCTGGCGGCGGGCAACCGGCTCACCATCACCGACAATGGCCGCGGCATGCCGGTCGACGAGCATCCCAAATATCCGGGCAAGTCGGCGCTGGAAGTGATCCTGACGATGCTCCATTCGGGCGGCAAGTTCAGCGACAAATCCTATGCCACGTCCGGCGGCCTGCACGGCGTCGGCATCAGCGTCGTCAACGCGCTCTCGACCGACACCGTGATCGAGGTCGCGCGCGATCGCACGCTCTATCGCCAGACCTTCGCGCGCGGCCTGCCGACGTCGAAGCTGGAGACGATCGGGCCGACCCCCAACCGGCGCGGCACCAGTGTCGCCTTCACGCCGGACACCGAGATTTTCGGCGAGGCGATGCGCTTCAAGCCGACGCGGCTGTACCGTCTCGCCCGCTCGAAGGCCTACCTTTATGCGGGCGTCGAGATACGTTGGCGCTGCGATGCCGAGCTGATCGGCGACGACACGCCCGCCGAAGCCACCTTCCAGTTCCCCGGTGGCCTCGCCGACCATCTGCGCGAGCAATTGGGTGCCCGCGAATGCGCGACCGCCGAGCCTTTCATCGGCCGGCAGGACTTCCCGAACGGCCAGGGCTCGGTCGAATGGGCAGTCGCCTGGCCGATCTATTCGGAAGGCTCGTACAGCTATTACTGCAATACCATCCCGACCCCCGACGGCGGCACGCACGAGCAGGGCCTGCGCGCGGCGCTGATCAAGGGCCTGCGCGGCTTCGCCGAGCTGGTCGGCAACAAGAAAGCCAAGGACCTCGCGCCCGAAGACGTCGTCACCGACGTCGAGCTGATGCTGTCGGTCTTCATCCGCGATCCGCAATTTCAGTCGCAGACCAAGGACCGGCTGACCTCGCCCGAGGCGGCGCGGCTGGTCGAGAATGCGGTGCGCGACCATTTCGATCATTTCCTGTCGGACAATATGGAGCGCGGGCGCGCTTTGCTCGGCTTCTGCCTCGATCGGATGGACGAACGGCTGAAGCGTCGCGCCGAGCGCGAGGTGAAGCGCAAGACCGCGACCTCGGGCCGCAAGCTGCGTCTGCCGGGCAAGCTCACCGATTGTGCCAATGACGATCCCGAAGGCACCGAAATCTTCATCGTCGAGGGCGACAGCGCGGGCGGCTCCGCCAAGCAGGCCCGCGACCGCAAGACGCAGGCGATCCTCCCCATCCGCGGCAAGATATTGAACGTCGCCAGCGCCACCGCCGACAAGATCCGTGGCAATCAGGAAATCGCCGACCTCACGCTCGCCTTGGGCTGCGGCGTACGCGAAAAGTGCGATGCGGCGGCTTTGCGCTACGAGAAGATCGTGATCATGACCGACGCCGATGTCGACGGCGCGCATATCGCGACCCTGCTGATGACTTTCTTCTTCCAGGAAATGGCGCCGATCGTGCGCGAGGGCCGCGTCTATCTGGCGCAGCCGCCTTTGTTCCGGCTGACCGCGGGCGGCAAGAGCCTCTACGCCATGGATGAGGAAGCCCGCGCGGCGATCGAGGCGAACGAATTCAAGGGCAAGAAGGTCGAAGTGTCACGCTTCAAGGGCCTGGGCGAGATGAACCCCCAACAGTTGCGCGAAACCACGATGGACAAGAAGACGCGGACCCTGATCCGCATCACCCTGCCGCAGGAATATGAGGAGCGGCGCGGCACGGTCGATCTGGTCGAGCGGCTGATGGGCAAGAATCCAGAACACCGCTTCGCCTTCATCCAGGCCAATGCCGCGGCGGTCGAGGAAGACGCGATCGACGCCTGATTTTTGGGGGAAGACTGATGATGCGCGCTTCCACAATCGCCGCCATCGCCGCGATCGGGCTGGCGACGCCCGTGACGGCGCAGAATGCGGCCCCCGCGCTCACCGGCCGCGCGCATGATCTCATCGCGGTGCTCAACGGCACCGTCACCCCGGACAGCCTGTTCTCCTCCACCTTCCTCGCCCAGATACCGGCGGAGAAGGTCACGCAGATCGGGAGCCAGCTCTCAGCCGCGTTCGGCAAGGCACTGACCGTCGCCGATCTGCGGCAGGTCGGCCCCAACGCCGCCAAAATCACGATCGCCTACGAACATGGCACGATCGACATGGACCTCGTGATCGATACCGATCCGCCCAACCAGATCGTCGGCTGGCGGATCCATCCGCCGTCCGCGGGCACAAAAACGCCCGATCAGGCGATCGCGGCGCTGCACGCGTTTCCCGGCAAGACCGGATTCGTCGTCGCCAAATTGGGTGATGGCGCCCCGCGGATCCTGGCGGGCAGCGACACCGATCGCCCGCTCGCGATCGGATCGGCGTTCAAGCTCGTCATCCTCGCCGAGCTGGTGCGCGAAGCCAATGCGGGCGAACGGAAGTGGAGCGATATGGTCACGCTCGACGGGCGCGAACTGCCCGGCGGTACCTATACGCAGATGCCGGCGGGCACGAAGGTCACCCTGCTCGAACTCGCGCAGAAGATGATCTCGATCAGCGACAACAGCGCCACCGACATCTTGCTGACCACCCTGGGCCGCGCAAAGATCGAGGCGATGCTGCCCGTCGTCGGCGTCAGCGATCCGGCGCGGAACCGGCCCTATTTGACCACGCTCGAAATGTTCAAGATCAAGGGCACGCCCGGCGGACGTTTCACGACCCCATGGCCCAAGCTCGACGAAGCCGGCAGACGGGCCTTGCTCAAGCAGGTCGATGCGACCCCGATCAGCGCGCTCGACCCGCAGCTCTTCAAGGACGGCAAGCCGATCCTGATCGATGCGGCGGAATGGTTCTTCTCGCCCGCCGATCTCGTCCGCGTCATGGATTGGCTGCGCAAGCATAGCGAAAGCGGTCCCGGTGCCGAGGCGCGCAACATCCTCGCGATCAACCCCGGCATCGGCCGCAGCCCCGACAACGCCCAATGGTCCTATCTCGGCTACAAGGGCGGATCGGAACCGGGCGTGATCGCGATGGCATTCCTGCTGCAGGGCAAGGACGGCTGGTATGCGATCAACGGCGGCTGGAACGATCCGGCTGCGGCGGTCGATGTCGCGCGCTTCGCCACGCTGATCGCGAGCGCGGTCAACGGCCTCGGGAAATGATGCTTATTCGGTCAGCGCGGCGACCAGCGCCTTGACCTTCTTCTGCCGCCACTGCGGAATCGGCGCGATCAGCCAATAGCCCTTGGCGCCGTCCTTGCGGCCATAGTCCGTGACGCGTCCGGCGGCGATATCGGCCTCGGCCAGCAAGGCCGGCACGGTCGCGCGGCCAAGCCCCGCTGCTGCCGCGTCGATCGCCAGGCCGGCGTCGGCGACGGTGATCGCCGCCTCGCCATCCTGCTGCGGGCAGCCGGGCCAGCCGATCGGGCGGTCAGCGCCGTCGGCCAGGCCGACCGTCACATAGTCGCTGCCGCCGATCTGGACGCCCTCATGCTCGCCTTTGTCGTCGGCGAGGCAGATCGCCACATCGAGATTGGCTTGCGTGAAATCGAGGCTGTCGTCCGACGATACCATCGCGAAGCCGAGTTCGGCGTCGGTCCTGCCATAATCGGCCAGCCGCGCCGCCAGCCATTTGGCGGTGAAATCGCGTGGTGCTGCGATCGTCAGCCGCTTGGAGCTCTGCTGCGACTGCATCGCGCGCACCGCTTCCTCGAACTCAAGGAAGCCGCGCCGCAGCGCGTCGAGGCCGGCCGCGCCCTCGGGTGTCAGTTCCAGCCCCTTGGCGGTGACGCCGGACAGGACGACGCCGAGCACGTCCTCCAGCGTCCGTATCTGCTGGCCGACCGCCGCCGGCGTCACCGCCAGCTCGTCCGCCGCGCGGGTGAACGACAGATAGCGCGCCGCCGCGTCGAGCACGCGCAGGCCGTTGAGCGGCAGGTGCGTCCGCTTCATGGCGTATACTCCGGTCCCAGCAGGGGAAAGCGCGGGATGCGCGCGTCGAAGATCTCGCCGTCGGCGCCGATCATCTGATAGCTGCCCTCCATCGTGCCGGTCGGCGTGTCGAGCGGGCAGCCCGAGACATAATCATAGGATAGACCGGGCGCGATCACCGGCTGTTCGCCAACGACGCCCTCGCCTTCGACGCTATGGCGCGCACCGCGCCCATCGGTGATGATCCAGCGCCGCGTGAGCAGCTGGACGTCGTACAGCCCGTCATTCTCCAGCCGGATATGATAGGCCCAGAACCAGCGGCCGCTTGCCGGATCCGACTGCTCGGGCAGAAAGCTGACCGCCACGCGCACGATCACGTCGCGCGTCTGCGCGCTGTGCGGAAACAGCACGGACAGGGTGGCGGTGGTCATAACCCGACCGCCCGCAGCGCCTGGTCGAGATCCTCGATCACGTCCTGCGGGTCTTCCAGGCCGATATTCAGCCGCAGCATGCCTTCGTCGACGCCCATCGCCAGCCTGACCTCTTCCGACAGGCCGGCATGCGTGGTCGAGGCGGGATGCGTCATCAGCGAGCGCGAATCCCCGATATTGTTGGAGATGTCGATCAGTTGGAGCGCGTCGAGCAGGCCGTGCGCCTGTTCGCGCCCGTCCTCGACCTCAATCGCCAGGATCGTGCCCGCCGCCTCCATCTGGCGCATCGCCAGGTCGTGCTGCGGATGGCTGGCGAGCCCCGGATAGAGCGTCGATACGCGGCCATCGAGGAAGGTCGCGACCTTCTGGGCATTCTCGCTTTGGCGGCGAATCCGCAGATCGAGCGTCTCCAGTCCCTTCAGCACCACCCACGCATTGAACGGGGAGAGCGTCGGCCCGGTATTGCGGGTGAAGGACAGCAGGGTCTTCTCGATAAACTCTTCCGAGCCGCACACCGCGCCGGCGAGCACCCGGCCCTGCCCGTCCATCATCTTGGTCGCCGAATAAGCGACTATGTCCGCGCCATAATCGAGCGGCCGCTGCAGCAAAGGCGTGGCGAAGGCATTGTCGACCACGCTCGTGACGCCGGCCTTGCGCGCGATCCCGCACACCGCCTCCAGATCGACGATGTCGAGCGTCGGGTTGGCGGGTGTCTCGAAGAAGAACAATTTGGTGTTGGGCCGGATCGCATCAGCCCATGCCTGCGTGTCGCGCCCGTCGACGATCGTCGTCGCGATCCCGAAGCGGGGCAGCAACGTATCGGTCAGCCAGCGGCACGAGCCAAACGCGGCACGCCCGGCGACGACATGATCGCCCTGCTCGAGCTGGCACAGCATGACCGCGGTCATCGCCGCCATGCCGGTCGCCATCGCGCGGCACGCTTCCGCGCCTTCCATCAGTGCGATCCGGCTCTCCAGCATCTCGACCGTGGGGTTCTGCAGGCGCGAATAGGTCATGCCTTTCTGCTCGCCCGCGAAGCGCGCGGCGGCATCGGCGGCCTTGTCGTAGCTGTAGCCCGACGTCAGGAAGAGCGCCTCGCTCGTCTCGCCCCATTCGGAACGCGCGGTGCCGCCGCGCACCGCCTGGGTGGCGGGCCGCCATTTCGACGTGATCGAACGATCCTGACCGGTACGACGCTTCATCGCTCCGCCTTTGCCCGCCGGTTGACGACGGTGCAAGGTCGCGCAAACAGCGATGGCTACCCAGGAGACGCCGCATGACCGCCATTCTCGATATTCCGCTCGAAACCATCAGTGGCGGCAAGGCTAGTCTGGCCGACTATGCCGGACAGGTTCTGCTGATCGTCAACGTGGCGTCAAAATGCGGCCTGACGCCCCAATATGAGGGGCTGGAGCGGCTCTACGAGAAATATAAGGATGAGGGCTTCGCCGTGCTCGGCTTTCCGGCCAACGATTTCGCGGGGCAGGAACCCGGTTCCGACGAAGAGATTGCCAGCTTCTGCACAACCAATTTCGGCGTCGCTTTCCCGATGTTCTCGAAGATCACGGTCGTCGGCCCGGACAAGCATCCGCTCTATCGTGAGCTGACGGCGGCCATCCCGGTTGCGCCCGGTGCGGAGTCGATGCGGGCCCGGCTGCAAGGCCACGGCATGACGCCCAATCCCGAACCCGAAATCCTCTGGAATTTCGAGAAATTCCTGATCGGCCGCGACGGCGATGTCGTCGCCCGCTTCGCACCCGACGCCGCGCCGGAGGACGACGCGATCGTCAGCGCGATCGAACGCGAACTGTTCGCGAGCGAGTAAGGCAAAAATCCGTTCGTCCTGAGCTTGTCGAAGGACTGTTCTTCTTCTGAACCGACCTCAGGAAGCAGGACGGGGCTTCGACAAGCTCAGCCCGAACGGTTTGGGTTTACAGTGCCGCTAGCACCGCGCCGCCCATCGCGGCGGTCGTGGTCGTGCCGCCAAGATCAGCGGTCCGTGCACCGCCAGCCAAGGCCTTCGCCACCGCAGCCTCGATCCGGTCGGCCTCGGCGACCTTGCCAAGCGAATAACGCAGCATCATCGCCGCCGACAGGATCGTCGCGAGCGGATTGGCCTTGCCCTGGCCGGCGATGTCGGGGGCGGAGCCATGGATCGGCTCGTACAGGCCCTTCTGGTTGGCATCGAGTGAGGCGGACGGCAGCATGCCGATCGATCCCGCGCACATGCTCGCCTGATCGGACAAGATGTCGCCAAACAGGTTGCCGGTCACGATCACGTCGAACTGGCCCGGATCGCGCACCAATTGCATCGCCGCATTGTCGACCAGCATGTGGCTGAGCGTCACGTCGGGATAGTCCGCAGAAACCTCGATCACGACGTCGCGCCACAATTGCGAGGTTTCGAGCACATTGGCCTTGTCGATCGAACACAGCCGGCGGCCGCGCGCGCGCGCCGTCAGGAAGCCGACATGCGCGATCCGCGCGACCTGATCCTCGTCATAGGACATGATATCATAGCCCTCGCGCCGTCCGGCAGGGGTGGTGCGCATGCCCTTCTCGCCGAAATAGACGTCGCCGTTCAGTTCGCGGATGATGACGAGATCGATCTTGCGCGCGATTTCGGGCCGCAGAGCGGAGGCATCGGCCAACTCGGGATAGAGCTTGGCCGGGCGCAGATTGGCGAACAGGCTCAATTCCTTGCGCAGGCCGAGGATCGCCTGCTCGGGCCGCAGCCGCCGTTCGAGGCTGTCGCACGACGGATCGCCGACCGCACCGAACAGGATCGCGTCCGCGCGCCGCGCGAGATCGAGCGTGCGTTCGGGCAGCGGATGGCCCTCGCTCTTATAGGCAATGCCGCCGACCGGCGCTTCCTCGAACGTCAGCGCAGTACCGCATACCGCTTCGAGCACGCGGCGCGCCTCGGCGATCACCTCCGGGCCAATCCCGTCCCCGGGCAGCAGCGCGATCAGCATAGTCGAAATTCCCCGTCGTCAGATTCGGACGGGCTCTTAACCGGCGCGCGACGGCAGGACTAGCGCATCCGCCACCAATGGCGCGCCGCCATCGCCAGCCCGCCGATCGCGCCGAGGCCCAGCAGGCCGATGCAGAGAACGCCGCCACCCACCCAGAATGCCGATGTCAGCAGCATCAGCATGAAGTCGCTGATCGCGAGGGTGGCGCTGACCACAGGCCTAATCCGGCCTGACGAACTCGGATACGATCCTCGCGCCGCCGGGCAACAGGGTGCCGCCCGCATGATCGCTGCACGCCTGCTCGGCTTCTTCCGGCGTCGGGCAGATCTTGAGCGTGCGCCAACCGAACAGGAAGCTCGCCTGCGCGACATACCAGTCGCGATAGCCGCGCCCGGAAAAGACCGCGTCGATCATGTTCTTGCGCTGGTGGATCACACGATACTTCTTGGCCATGTCAGTGCCGCCGCTCCGCTTTCGCCTGATCGGGAATACGATCTATCGTCATTCCTATCAGTTGGCGCTCTCTAATATAACGCCGCGCCGCCTTCTCAAAACTGGCGCGATCGAGGAATTCGCAATCGCCATGATCTTCGGCTTCGACAGGTTCGGCGGGAGGCTGAGGCTTTCGCCGTTTTCCTGACTTGCGGTGCTTCTGGGGCGCTGACTCGGGCGGGAACACATCGTCCATAGGCTCTGCGGGTTCGAAGATCTTGCTATGAATCTTCGCTCCGGCCTCCCGCGCAATCACCAACGTGTGATGGCAGCGAGGAAGGTCCAGGATATAGTGATCACCCCATTTTTCAATGAAGCCATACAGGGCGCCATCATCTGACGCACTTTGCAGAATGAAAATTTGGCGTCCGGCCGTCTGAAACGGCACGGTTATCATATCGCTGCCCGGTTGTTCTTTCTTGGGGAGCCGATGACCGTTTTCAAAGAGAGCATGCCCGTCCCACCGGACGACCTGCGGCTTGTCCCCTCCTGTGATCAGGTACGTGCCGGGCCGGAACGGATTGGTTGCTTCGCCCTGCGTGTAGAATTTCGGCCCGACCCACACGTCGCAGCCAGCCAATAGCAAAACCATTACCAGCGCAAACGCGGCGCGCATCACTCCGCCGCCAGCAATGTTTCTGCACCGCCCAGATCGACCGAGACCAGTCGGCTGACGCCGCGCTCGATCATGGTCACGCCGAACAGGCGGTGCATGCGGCTCATCGTCACCGCATTGTGCGTGACGACAAGATAGCGCGTTTCGGTCTCCTCGGTCATCTTGAGCAGCAGATCGCAGAAACGTTCGATGTTGGCGTCGTCGAGCGGCGCGTCGACTTCGTCGAGCACACAGATCGGCGCGGGATTGGTCAGGAACAAAGCAAAAATCAAAGCGACCGCGGTCAGCGCCTGCTCGCCGCCCGACAGCAAGGTCAGGCTGCCCAGTTTCTTGCCTGGCGGCTGCGCCATGATCTCCAGCCCCGCTTCGAGCGGATCGTCGCTGTCGATCAGCGCCAGATGCGCCTCGCCGCCCGCGAACAGGGTCGCGAACAGCCGGCGGAAATGCATGTCGACCGCCTCGAACGCAGCCAGCAGCCGCTGGCGGCCCTCGCGGTTGAGGCTGCCGATAGAGCCGCGCAGCCGGTTGACCGCCTGATAGAGTTCGTCGCGCTCTGCGGCATTGGTTTCGCGCGCGCCCTCGATCTCGGCCAGCTCGCTTTCCGCCACCAGATTGACCGGTCCCAACCGCTCGCGATCGGCGACCAGCCGGTCGTGCCGCGCGGATTCGTCGGCGGCGGGCGCGAGGCTGGCGCTGTCGAAGCCGATCCGATCCGCCAAGGTCGCCGCCGGGCAATCGAACCGCTCGCCCGACAGGTGCGAAAGCTCTGCGCGCCGGCTTTCCTGATGCTCGGCCCGCGCCTGCGCGCCCGCCCGCGCCTCACGGGCCGCCGCCAGCGTCTCGCCGACCGCCGCCACCGCCTGTTCGATCCGGCGCAGTTCGGCTTCGCGCTCGCTCTCGGTCTCGCGCGCGGCCCGGGCATTGGCCTCCGCCGTCTCTGCGTCCTTGCCGAGCGACTCCAGCGCCGCATCCAGCTCGGCTGGGCGGTGAATCAACGTCGCGCGTTCGGCGGCGACCGCCTCCTCGCGCTTGGTCATTTCGGCAATACGCCTCGCAGCATCGCCCGCGCGCGATTTCCAGCCCTTGGCCTCGGCCTTGGCCGCCTGGAGGCGCCGCCCGTCATGCTCGACCGACTGGGCAAGCGCGAGCGCGCGGCCGCGCGCTTCGGCCAGCTTGGCGCGCGCCGCTTCGGCGACCGCGCCCAGGCGCTCGACCTCGCCGCGCGTCTCCGCGCCGTCGGGCAAAGCCGCGCGCGCCGTCTCGGCGGCCTGTTCGGCGGCCAGCGCCTCCTTCTGCTCCGCGTCCGCGCTCGCCCGGCGCTGGTCTAGCGCGGCAGCGGCCGCACCGCGCCGTTCGATCGCGGCAGCGGCATTGTCCTCGTCGCGCCGCGCAGTGCGTAGCGCCTGCTCGGCCGAACCGATATCGGCACGCGCCTTGTCGATCGCGGCGCGCGCTTCCTGTTGCGCGGCTGCGGCGGCATCGAACGCCTGCTTGGCCGCATCCACTGCCGCGCGCGCGGCGGGCAATTGCGCGGTCAGTTCGGCATGACGGTTGGCGCGGATCAGCCGTTCGGCCGCTGCCGCGCCGACATCGCGCGCATAATAGCCGTCCCAGCGCCGCATCTGGCCGTCGCGCGTGACGATCCGCTGCCCGACCGCGAGCGGCTGGCCTTCGTCGCGATCGACCACGCCGACCTGCGCCAGCCGCCGCGCCAGCGCGTCGCCGCCCTGCACCTGCGGACCAAGCGGCGCGACGCCCGCCGGCAAGGCCGGATCGTCCTTCGCAGAGGCCGCGCCCGCCCAGCCGCGCACGCCATCCGACCCGATCGGCGCGTCCAGATCCTCGCCCAAGGCGGCGGCCAAGGCCCGCTCATAGCCCGGCGTAACTTTGAGCGCGGACAGAGCCCGGTCGCCCTTGGCCTGCGCCAATGCGCTCGCCAGCGCCCTTTCCTCGCTTTCGAGCCCGGCCAGCGCCGCACGCGCTGAAGCCATCGCGCTTTCGGCGGTATCGCGCGCACCGGCGGCGGCATCGCGCTTCGCCTCGGCAGCGCTCAGCGCATCGGTCAAAGTCGCCAGCCGCGCCTCGGCCTCGCCATGCGCCTTGCGCGCCGCTTCCAGCGCGGCGGCCATCGGCGCGGCTTCGCCCAGCGCGGCCAATTCCTGGTTGAGCCGCATGATCTCCGTGTCCGCGCGCGCCCGACGCTGCCGCGCCCCGGCGAGCGTGGTTTCGGCAACGCGCGCATCGGCCTGCTCGGCGGCGGCCCGCGCCAGCGCCTGCGCGGAGGCGACATCGGCATCGCGCGCGGCACGCTCGGCATCGACCACCGCACCATCCAGCGCCGCACGCTGTGCCTCACCCGCAGCCAGCGACCGCGCGAGTTGCTGTTCCTCATCAGTCAGCCGTTCGAGCGCGGCGGCGGCGTCGATCGCGAGCGTATCCTCGCGTGCCCGATCCTGCACCAGCGCCTCGGCCTGCATCGCCAGATCGCCGAGCCGTCGTTCGATCGAAGCCTTTTCGGCGCGCAATCCTTCCAGACGGTGCCGCACCGTGCCCGCCGCCTCGCGTGCGGCCTCCGCTGCGACCCGCGCTTCAGCGAGCCTGGCGGTCGCCTGCACGCTGTGCGCCGCCGCCGCACGCTGCGCCTCGCCCGCCTGCGCCACCGCCTGCTCGGCCGTCGTAGCTTCGTGGCGCGCCGCTTCGGCCGCCGCCGCCGCCTCGCGCCAGCGCGCGAACAGGCTACGTGCCTCGGCCAGCCTGATCTCGGTCGACAGGATGCGATAGCGCTCGGCTGCCTTGGCCTGGCGGCGGAGCGCGCCCATCCGCGCTTCCATTTCGCCCAACAGTTCGTCGAGCCGCTGGAGGTTGGTCTCGGTCGCGCGCAGCTTGAGCTCCGCCTCGCGCCGGCGGACGTGCAGCCCGGCGATGCCGGCGGCTTCCTCCAGCATCTGGCGGCGTTCGGTCGGCTTGGCGGCGATCACCGAGGCGATCCGGCCCTGGCTCACCAGAGCCGGCGAATGCGCACCGGTCGCGGCGTCGGCGAACAGCAAGGCGACATCGCGCTGGCGTACGTCGCGGCCGTTGATGCGATAGGCCGATCCGGCGCCGCGTTCGATCCGGCGCACCACCTCATTCTCGCCCTCGGCGCCCTCGGTCAGCAGCGAGACCTCGGCGAAATCGCGCGATGGACGGCTGGCGGTGCCGGCGAAAATCACATCCTCCATGCCGCCGCTGCGCAGCGACTTGGGGCTGCCCTCGCCCATCACCCAGCGGATCGCTTCGAGCAGATTGGATTTGCCGCAGCCGTTAGGCCCGACCACGCCGGTCAGGCCGGGCTCGATCAGAAGCTCGGCCGGCTCGACGAAGCTCTTGAAGCCCGTCAGCCTGAGTTTTCTGATCCGCATTGCCCCCCGGCCTTCCGGATCCGGGCGATCAGCCGACCACGAGGGTCAGCGCCGCATCCAGCTGCGGCCAGAGTTCGCCGGTCGTGCTGGGCGCTTCCCACTGGGTGCCATTGATGATGAAAGTCGGCGTGCTGTTGACGCTGTCCTCCTGATATTTGTTCTGCCACGCGGTAACCTGATCGGCGGCCTTCTGGTTGGAAAGGCAGGCGTCCGCCTGCGCCTTGGGCAGCCCACGCGCGCCGAAGAAGCCATAGAGGCCGCCTTCCTCCGCCTGCGCCTTGAAATTGTCGATCGGCGAGAGGCCTGCGATGCGCTGCTGCTCGGCCGGCGGGATCGCAATATACTTCTTCATCATGTCGTCCTGGCCGGCATAAAGCTGCTCGGTCAGCGCGAAGAAGGGCTCGGGTCCGCGGCAGCGCATCAGCAAGGTCAGCGGCGCATCCATCGAATGGATCAGGAACGAGCGGAATTCCCAGCTGACGCGGCCCGTGCTGACATATTTGGCCTTGAGCGCGTCCGCGCCGGTTTCCTCGAAATGCTTGCAGTGCGGGCACGAGAAGGATGCATATTCGATCAGCTTCACCGGCGCGTTGGGATTGCCCATCAGATAGCCGCCGTCCGCCGTCTCGGAGACCACATCGGTCCACTGCTTGCCCGCCGGCGGGGGCACCGCCGCGATCGGCGTGTGCGGCGCGGTCAGGCCTGCGCTCGAATCGCCGCTCTTCTTCGAGCAGGCGGCAAGCGCGAGCGCCATCACGGCAACGAGGGCAAGGGAACGTTTCATTTGCGTACGCTCTTTCGTGGCGAAGGATGAGGATGAAGCGCGACGGCGATCGCGCCGTCAAGATCGGCCCAGCTGCGCACGTCGGACCGCAGCACGCCGTTGATCATGAAGGCGGGCGTGCCGGGGAATTCGGGGCGGTGCCAGGCCTCGCTCGCCTGCGCGGTGAGCAGAGCCTGCTCGCTCTTATTGGCAAGGCAGGCGTCCATCTTGGCAAGCGGCATCGCGAACACGCTGTCGAAGCCCGCCCCGCGCGCGCTCTTGTCCAAAAGCTGATCGGCGGGCATCCCATCGGCCTGTTCGACCTGCGACCAGCTCTGGGCGCGCGTGAACCACACGTCCTGCTGCGCGAAGACTTTGGGCATCACCGCGAAGAAGGCCCGTGGCCCGTCGCAGCGCGCGAGCAAGGATCCGGCGAAATCGAACGTGTCGCGCAGTGCGTGGCGTATCTCGTAATTGGCGAGGCCCGGCCGGATATATTTGGCGGTCAGCGGCGGGATCGCCTCACCCTCGAAATGCGCGCAGTGCGGGCAGGTCAGCGACAGATATTCCACGACCCGTACGCGGGCGTCCGGCTTGCCCCACACGAACGCTCCCGATGGCGTGCGGTTGGCGACGGCGGACCAGTCCTGAGCGGGCGCGGCCGCATGGGCGGGCGCATGCTTGCGCACCGGGGCTGCGGCGAGCTGCAACGGAATGATCGCGACGAACAAAGCGGCAAGCCAGCAGCGGAACCGGGTCAATCGTTGCTTCCCTTGTTGAGGCGCACGCCCACCAGCGGCGGCCCGTTCGAATTGGTGAGCGCGCCGGCCAGCGCCGATAGGCATGCATGCAATTCGGGATCGGCGATGTTGCGGAGCGAATCGCCGAGTTCGGCCGGAATCGCGCGCAGCGACGGGGGCGCCTGGCGCACCCTCGGCGCAGCCATCGCGCCCTGACGGATGACGACGCGCGCCACCGCCGCATAACCGAAGAACTGGTTGACCCGCTCCATGATCGCGGGCGCGACATGCTGCATCATCGGCGCGTGCGCGCCCGTCACGGTCAAGGTGAGCGTGCCGTCCGATTTCTTGCCGGTCGGGAAACGGATCGATTCGGGTGCCGACACCTCGGCATAGCGCGCGCCGACGATCTCGGCCCAACGGCTCACCACCGCCGACTGGACGAAGCCGAAACGCTTGAACGCGGCCCCGCCGATTTCGGGCAGCAGGTCGGAGACCGCGCGCTGACCGCGGCGGCGCGGCTCTTCCGGCGGCTTTCCTCCCCGACTCTTCCGTTCCGTCATGGCCAAGCCCATGCCATAGCAGCGCCATGCCCGTCGATAGCGGTTCGGATACCGCCGCCACCCTTCTCGCCTGGTATGATCGCCACGCCCGCCGCCTGCCCTGGCGCGCCGAGCGCGGTGCGACGTCCGATCCCTATCGCGTATGGCTGTCGGAAGTGATGCTGCAGCAGACCACGGTCGCGGCGGTGAAGGCCTATTTCGAGAAGTTCACGCGCGCATGGCCGACGGTCGAGGCGCTGGCGGCGGCGGAAGAGGCGGACGTGATGAGCGCCTGGGCCGGGCTTGGCTATTATGCCCGCGCGCGCAACCTGATCGCTTGCGCCCGTGCCGTAGCCAACGCGGGCGGGCTCTTTCCGGACACGGAAGACGCGCTGCGTACCTTGCCCGGTATCGGCCGCTATACCGCGGCCGCGATCGCCGCGATCGCGTTCGATCGGCGCGCGGTGGTGATCGACGCCAATGTCGAGCGCGTCGTCGCCCGCCTGTTCGCGGTCGAACAATCGTTGCCCGCCGCGCGGCCCACGATCGAACGGCTGACCGACACGATCACGCCCGCCGCGCGGTCGGGCGACTTCGCGCAGGCGATGATGGATCTGGGTGCGACGATCTGCACCCCGCGTTCGCCCGCCTGTGCGATCTGCCCGTTATCGGATGACTGCGCGGCCCGCGCGACCGGTGCGCCCGAAACCTATCCCCGCAAGGCGGCGAAGGCGGCCAGACCGGTGCGCCGGGGTACGATGTTCTGGCTCGAATCGGATGGCGCGGTATTGCTGGTCCGTCGTCCGGCGTCGGGCCTCCTCGGCGGGATGCGCGCCTTGCCGACCGGTCCCTGGGGCGAGAATGATCCCGGTTTGGCCGACGCACCCGCCGATGCCGCGTGGCGCGAGGTCGGATCGGGCCGCCACGTCTTCACCCATTTCGCGCTCGACTATCGCGTGATGGCCGCACGCTCGGCGGTGCGCTCCAATAGCGGCGAATGGTGGCCGATCGATGCGCTCGACGCCGCCGGGCTGCCTACCCTGTTCGCCCACGCCGCGCGCCTTGCCGTACCGGAGGAAGCATGAGCCTTTACGTTGGCTTCACCGGCGCGCCGCTCGACCGTGCCGAGCCCGCCCGTCACGATCCCGCGATGCTCGCGGCGCTGGCTGCCAACCCGGCCGCCTTGCTGCTCGATATGACGGACTTTGTGCCGGGCGTCGCCGACGGTGCGCTCGCCTGGACGCCGCTCACGCCGCTGCCGGCCGAGGAACTGCTGCTGCTCGGCCTGATCGACAATATTCCGCGCTTCGCCCGGATCGATCCGGGCGCGGTCGCGGCGAAACGTACGCCCGAACTGATGGCCTTGCTCGACAGTCTCGCAGCGGGCGAGGCCGGCGTCTACGCCACCGCCCGATCCGTGCTCGACTGGCATGCCCGCCATCGTTTCTGCGCCAATTGCGGCGCCCGGACCGCGCCGCATCATGCGGGCTGGGCGCGACTGTGTCCGGTCTGTTCGACCGAACATTATCCGCGCACCGATCCGGTCGTGATCATGCTGGCAGAGTTTGAAGATCGCGTCCTGATCGGCCGTCAGGCGAGCTTCGCGCCCGGCCGTTATTCGGCGCTTGCCGGCTTCGTCGAGGTCGGCGAATCGATCGAGGAGGCGGTCGCACGCGAGCTGCACGAGGAAGCGGGCGTGGTCGCCACCAGCGTGCGTTATATCGCCAGCCAGCCCTGGCCGTTCCCGTCGCAATTGATGATCGCCTGTATCGCCAGCGTCGCCGACGATGTCGTCACGCTCGATCTGGCCGAACTGGAAGATGCGAAATGGGTGAGCCGGGCGGAAGTCGCCGCATCGCTGGCGGCAGAGCCTGACGCGGTATTCGGCGCCCCGCCCCGCTATGCAATCGCGAACAGTCTGTTCAACGCGTGGCTGGGGGAAATTTAGGCGTCTGCGGTTTCGCCCAGCAGCCCCAGCGCCTTGAGCCTTTCGTCGGCGGCGCGGCGCAGGACTCTAATAAAGCGCGGCGCGTCATGCACCAGCCGCGCTTTGTCGAAACAGGCGAAAGCGCCCGCCTTGATCGTGGCCTTCGACTTTTCCGATTTGTCCTGGGTCGATGAGGACACGACCAGCACCGGGGCATGCGGCCCCTGCGCAAGCTCCTCCAGGAAAGCCATGCCGTCGATCCCAGGCAGATTGAGATCGAGCGTGATCACGTCGGGCTGGCGCTCTTCCAGATAATGCTTGGCCTCCTCCACGTCGGAAGCGAGACCGATGATCTGGATGTCGGGATGGTGGCCGAGAACAGATTCCAGGATGGCCCGGATCGTCAGCGAATCCTCGATCACAAGCACGCGAACAATGCGCATTAAGGCCTTCCAGTCGACCGGTGATCGTCTTCAGGGTGGGACGATCTCCCGAGAATCGGCCATGCACCACAGAGGGTTAAGGTTCTGTGAGCGCTATCGGCCATCAGTAGGTGACCACGATCGTGACATTGTCGCTATAGGTCCCCGCAGGCGCCGACGTGGGTAATATCCGGCCATAAACGGGGAAGCTCTGCGCGCCGCCCGAGCCGGTACCGGTCGCGCCCGCGGCGCCCGACGCCCAGCGCTGCTGATGCGCCGCGTCACGATACAGATCATAGGCGATAGTGGGGCCGTCGCCGCGCGCCATGCGCCGGGTCGAACCGTCGCCCTGCGTGCCCTCATCGAGCGCGACCGCATAACCCACGCCGGTCGAACAGGTGAGCGTCACATTGCTGTTCTGGCTCGCGGTGCTCATCGGGACATACGTCCCGAACGCGACGGGCGCCCCGGAAACCACGCAGGCGGGAAGGATCGAAACCGAGACGGCGATGGTGGCGGTGGCGTTCTCCGCACACGCGGAAGCGCTCCAAACCAGCAGCATTCCAGCGATAACGGCCGCACAACGCACAATGGCCTCCTTCTGAGACGCCACGCGCACGCCAAAGATTTACACGATGGAATTTTCCACCGTGATTACAATCGATTGGGAATGAGGCTGCGTTCCGGTCTGGGCCCGGAACATCGCCCGAAACGGACGCAGTAATTTGCGCCGAATCGGGGCTTTCTGGAACCTGATCGTCATCGGAAGAAGCGCCGCGCGCTTCCTCCGACGACGTGAATCAGGCTCTATTCCAAGGTCTAGCCGACGAAAGCGCGCTCGATCACATAGTCGCCGGGGTGCGCGTTCGATCCTTCGGTGAAGCCCAGACTGTCCAGCAGCTCCGCCGTTTCCTTGATCATCGCCATCGATCCGCACAGCATGATGCGGTCATGAACGGGGTCGAACTTGGCGGGATCGGCCGCGGCATCCTTGAACAGGCGCCCGTCCTTGATCAGCACGTCGATCCGGTCGCGCGTGTGGAAATCCTCGCGCGTCACGGTCGGCACATAATGAAGCTGCTCGGCCGCCGCGCCGTCGACCAGCGGATCTTCGGCCAGCTTCGCCTCGAGCACGTCGTGATAGGCAAGATCGCTCACCCGCCGCACCGAATGGACCACGATCACGTGGTTGAAGAGGTCATAGACGTCGGGGTCGCGGATGATCGACATCCACGGCGCAAGCCCAGTCCCGGTACCGAGCAGGAACAGGCGGCGGCCAGGCTTTAGCGCATCCGTTACCAACGTGCCGGTCGGCTTGCGGCCGAGATAGATGTCGTCGCCTTCCTTGATCTGCTGCAGCTTCGACGTCAGCGGGCCGTCCTCGACCTTGATCGACAGGAATTCCAGTTCCTCGGCGTAAGCCGGCGAGGCGACCGAATAAGCGCGCAGCAGCGGCTTGCCGTTGTCGCCCTGCAGTCCGATCATCACGAACTCGCCCGAACGGAAACGGAAGCTCGCCGGACGGCTGATGGTGAAGCTGAACAGATGCTCGTTCCAATGCTTCACGCTCAGGACCTTCTCGACCGACAGGCTGGCCGAGGGTTCGAGCGGGGCGGAAACGGCGACGGTCACGGACATGGCCTCATCATCAATTCGGGGATGCGCGCGGACTTAGGCAGCACCCGTCGGCAGTGCAACCTTGGCGCGCCCAAGGCCAGCTAGAATAGCTTGGCGCTGCCCAAGCGGTCCCGTCGTGCGGGCCCCTCACCCCCAAAGGATGGCGCGGTAGCGATCGAAACAGCGCAGCCCGCAATTCAATCGGATCAGCGCGCCTTCGGCGATCGCGGTCGCGCGCGCCGGATCTTCCGCCACCAGCGGACGCAACGCCTCCCGATTCCAGTCCGCGCTATGCTTGACGTCGAGCACCGCATGCAGGTCGAAATAGCGCCGTTCGCGGTTGGATAGCCCGATCCGCTTCAGGCCCTGCGCCACCAGCGCCGACCGGCCCGGCGCGGTCAGCTCGATCACGCCGAGCGCGCCGACCGAATGCCACGCATAACGCCGGCTGGTCGCCATCGCGGTCATCGCATTGGCGAGCGCCAGGCTCTCCCACACCGTCTTCTCGATAACCGGATCGACCTGCATCGTCTCGACCAGGGCATCGAGCATCGGCCCGTGCATGCCCTCGCGCTGGCCGCGACCCATCTCGTCCCAATAATTGCGCGCCAGCTCCAGCTTCGCCTGCACCGGCATCTTGACCTGCGTCAGCGCCACCAGATCGTCGAAGCCGGCCTCGCCCGCGGCCTCCTGCTCGAAGAACCATTTGAGCTGTTCCGCGTCGGCTTGTTCCGCCAGCCAGGGGAAAAGCGGGTCGTCCTGTCCGGGGCCCGACTGCTTCAGCTCCTCGAACCAGGCGATGAAATTGTCCGGGTCGGTCGGCGCCGTCGCGGCCGCATCCGCGATCTCGACGCGCAGCTCTTCCAGAAAGCCGCCTTCGAGCCGCGTCATGCGCAGATCGCGCTCGAGAATCTTCTGCCAATCGGCTTTGGGAAATGCCGGCTGAAGTCTCTCGCGATTCCAGTGCGCTAGCCCGCGCTGAAAACTATCCGTCAAAAATTGTGAAGTTCGAAATTGATCCAGGTTAGGCTGCGAAGCCATAAATTATCCCGCTTTCTCAACAAGATTGGCGGCAATAACGCGGTCTGGCCAGCCGATGTTCCATTGGTTGCTGAACCCGAAATGAAGGAACTTGGACGGGTCTGTTCCGTTCAGGTGGTCACAGTTTCGGTACGGAAGGACATCGCAATGAAGCGCTTTTCTCTGATCGCAGGTGCGGTCGCCCTCTCGGTTGGTCTTACTTCTGCTCCTGTCGCCGCGCAGAGCGCAGGCAAGATGCTCAAGGGCACCGCCATCGGTGCCGGTGGCGGCGCGCTTGCCGGCGCGATCATCCCGGGCATGTCGGTCGGTACCGGCGCGCTGGTCGGCGCAGCCGGCGGCGCGGCTTACACCGCGCTCAAGAAGAACCATCATTATTACCGCGATAACCGCGGCCGGAAGTATTACATCGATAAGCACGGCTATCGTCACTACAAGTAAGCGATATTCGCGCTGACAGAAGGGCCTCGGGAGCAATCCCGGGGCCTTTCTTTTCAATCATAATAGTCGGGCAACTGGGCCAGCCATTCGGCGAGCATCGCCCGCCCCGCCGCCACTGCCGCAGAGCCAAGCCGATCGTGATCGGCCCTGAGCGTGGTGGCATCGGTGCCCGCCGCGCGGATATAATCCGCATCCTCCAGCCATTCGGCGAAGCGCGGATCCTCGCCCATCTCGGGATGGAATTGAAGCGCGAGCAGACTGTCGCCAATGCGGAAGCCCTGATTGGAATAGTTGCCGGTCTCGGCCAGCCGCTCCGCGCCGGGCGGCAGATCGAACGTGTCGCCATGCCAGTGGAGCAGGGACACCCCGTCCAGATGGCGCAGCGGCGAGTTGCGCCCGGCTCCCGTCAGCGTGATCGGCGCGAAACCGACTTCCTTGACCGGACCCGGATAGACTTTGGAACCGAGCGCGGCGGCGATCAGCTGGCTGCCCATGCACACGCCCAAAGTCGGCCGCCCCGCCGCGATCCGCAGCGCAAGCCCGATTATCTCGCCATCGATCCACGGATGGGCCTCGCGCTCATAGACGCCCATCGGCCCGCCCATCACCACCACCAGATCGGGATCGAGCCAGTCGAACGCCGGAAATTCGGGATCGCTGACGTTGATGCGATGGAAGTCATAGCCCGCCTGCTCGATCGGCAGGCGGAAGCCGGCGGCGCCTTCGAACGGAGTGTGGCGGACGATCAGGGCGCGCTTCATTCCCCCCTCTTAGCGTAGGGAAATGAGCACGGGACGTAAATTTCCTTGGCCGCCGTCAACCTCAATCGCCGGTCAGGATCCGATCGACCAGCTGCTTCACCGTCGGCACGAACCCGTTCGAATAGAAAGGGTCCTGCTTGAACATGTAGGCCGAATGACCCGCGAACATCAGATTCTGGTCGATGTCGCCGCCGTGCGCGATGTCCTGCAGCGTCTTCTGGATGCAGAAGCTGCGCGGATCGGCCAACCGCCCGGTCGAATTGCCCTCGGTATCCGCCCAGGACGAGAAGGCGCATTGACTGAGGCAGCCCATGCAATCCGCCTGATCCTTGCGGATCACCTTCATCTCCTCGGGCGTGACGAACACCAACGTATTGTCGGGCGTCTTGAGCGCGTTGGTAAAGCCGAGCCCATCCCATTCGCGCGCGCGGTGGAGGTCGCCGAGCGTGACCCAGAAGCTCTTGCCCTTCACGCCCACGTCCAGCTTGAACTGGTGGTCGCCCGCAGCCTCCAGGCTGAAGGCGATCTGGCGTTCGGAGCGGTTTTCGAGGTTGCGCAGGAACGGCGTGCGCACCGCCGACGAATAGAAGCCGGTCGGCGAGAAGCGGTGCAGCAGCACGTCGCCATCATCGAGCTGCATCAGCCTTTCCTTCCACTGCGCGGAAATCGGGCTTTCCTGGGTCAGCAGGGGGCGCGTGCCGAACTGGAAGGCGATCGAGCCCAGTTCGGGATTGTCGATCCAATTTTCCCAATCGCGCAGATGCCAGACGCCGCCGGCCATGATGATCGGCACGCTCTCGCTCACGCCGCCGGCGCGCATCGTCTCGCGCAGCGCCTTGACGCGCGGATAGGGATCCTGCGGGATCTTGGGGTCTTCGGCGTTGGACAGGCCGTTATGCCCGCCCGCGAGCCAGGGATCCTCGTAGACCACCGCCGCCAGCCATTCGGCCGCCTTCGAATAAGCGCGCTTCCACAACGCGTTGAAGGCGCGGCCCGAGCTCACGATCGGCAGGTAATTGACGCCGTAGGAGGCCGCGATCTCGCTCAATTTGTACGGCATGCCCGCGCCGCAGGTGACGCCCGCGACCAGACCCTTGGTCCGTTCGAGCACGCCGTGCAGCACGCGCTGCGCGCCGCCCATTTCCCACAGCACGTTGATGTTGATCGCGCCCTTGCCGCCGGCAATGTCGTATGCGCGCTTCACCTGCTGGACCGCGCCGTCGATCGCGTACTGGACCAGTTCCTCGTGCCGCTCGCGCCGGGTCAGCGCATGGTAGATTTGCGGGATGATCTTGCCTTCGGGATCATAGCTGTCGGCATTGACCGCGGAGACCGTGCCGATGCCGCCCGCCGCCGCCCACGCGCCCGTGCTGGCATGGTTCGAAACCGCGACGCCTTTGCCGCCCTCGATCAGCGGCCACACTTCGCGGCCAGCATACATGATCGGGCGCAATCCCTTGAACAATCCAACCTCCAAAAAAGCGTGGCGGCCATATAGGCCAACATAAGTTGCAATGCGCGCCTATTCGTGATCGACCTTGGCCAACAGGCGGTCAATCGCCGCAGCGGCATCCGGTTCCTCCAGCGTAGGCGCGTGACCGATGCGCGGCAAGGTCACCAATTCCATCAGCGGCAAACGCCGTACCATGTCCGAGGCGGTTTCGGCTTCCAGCACGTCGGACCGTTCGCCGCGGATCAGCACGCTCGGCAGGCCGTGCAACGTCTCGAAGGCGGGCCACAGATCGAAAGCCGGCTCGGGCGCGGGCAGCTTGAACGGCTCGGCGATCCCCATGTCGTAATCGAACCGGATCGCACCGTCCTCCGCGCGGCACATGCGGTGCGCCCAGATGCGCCAGTCCGCGATCCCATAATCGGGAAAGGCGCCGGCATGATTGTCGGCGATCGCCTGCGCGGCTTCGTCCCAGCTTGCGAAGCACGTGTCGGTGCCGACATAGGACCGGATCCGCGCCATTCCCTCGGCGCCCAATACCGGGCCGACATCGTTGAGCAACACGCCCGCCAGCGTCGGCCTAGCGGTCAGCGACAGCAGCATCGCCATCAGCCCACCCAGCGACGTGCCGAACACCACCACCGGCCCGACGCAATGTTCGGCGATCAGCGCGCCCAGATCCTGCAGATAGACCGGCGGCACATAGGTGTAGGGATCGGGCGAATAGTCGCTCTCGCCCCGGCCGCGCAGATCGACCGCGATCACGCGGCGCTTGCCCGCCAGCCGCGCGGCGACGCCCTCGAAATCGCGGGCGTTGCGGGTCAGGCCCGGGATGCACAGCACCGGCGCCCGGCCGGCGTCGCCCGGATAATCGCGAAAGTGCAGCCGCAGCCCGTCGGCGCTGTACCAATAGCCGTCTTCGTATCCCGGCCCCGCCATGCGCCTTGCCGCCTCCCGCCTGATCCGAGCTTATATCGGCGGGATGGCGTGCGGACCGCAACCGCCGATCGCGCCGGCCGATGCCCGCACCAGGGAAATTTCAAAAAAACGCGAAAACGAACTAAAGGATGTCCGAAATCGTACGCCATTTCCCACGGAACATTTAGCGAACATTCCCGCCAATGTCAAGTTACGTGTGTTGACAGACTAATACACCTAGCCTAGCCCGACGACGAAACGGGGGCGATGCATGGTGGTGATCGGATCGGCGGGCGTGCTGGCGCCGGGGAAATGGCGGTGGCTGCGGGCACTGGGTTGGCTTGTCCTGCTGTGCGTCGCTATCGTCATCGTGTTCAACCTGGTCGCCAAAGCGATGTTATTGCTCCTCGTCTGGGCAGGCGGTCTCCAGGTGACGCAGACGAGCCCCGCCCCCGCCGCCTACAGGCTCGTTGCCGCGATCGCGGGCTCGATCGCGCTGGTGGCGACCTATTGGGCGGCCGTCCGGCTGGGCGAGCGGAGGACAGTCCCGGAGCTGGATTTGCGCCGCGCACCATCCGACCTGCTGCTGGGATTGGGGGTTGGCGCTGCGCTTTTGACCACGGTCATCGGCGTGCAGTGGAGTTTCGGCTGGGTGATCATCGAGCCCCGGACGGTCGACCGGGTCGCGCTGGCGCTGCGCGACTCGATCCGATCGGGCGTGCTTGAGGAGCTTGTGCTGCGGCTGGTGATCTTCCGGATGCTGTGGCGGGCGTTCGGGATCTGGCCGGCGATCGCGGGCGCGGCCTTGCTGTTCGGCGCGCTGCACCTCGCCAACCCCGATTCGAGCCCGTTCGCGGCGGCCTGCCTGATCGCCGGGGAAGGTATCGGCATCGGCCTCTACCTGATCACCGGACGCATCTGGTCCGCGATCGGCATGCATGCCGCCTGGAACTTCACGCAGGGCTGGATCTTCGGCGCGGCTGTCTCCGGCATCACCGAAATCGCTGGCGGGCCTTTGGCCTTGCGGCCGGCTCCAGGCGTTCCGGCCGTGCTGAGCGGCGGCGGTTTCGGCCCGGAAGCCTCACTGGCCGCGTTGATCGTGTCGCTTCTGGCGAGCGGGGCGTTGCTGTTTTGGGCGTGGAGGAACGGCGCCTTTGTCGCATTGGACGCGTGAGGCCTCAATTAAGTGCACTGTCACCGTAATTCCAAAAAATCTAATTAGGAAGCCGAATTTATAAAGTGCCCACGTGCGGATTTTCTATTAAATTTAAAGCTAAATGTCCACAAACCGGACATTCCTTCAATTTTAGTTAAACCAAACTCCTTATAATCATTTGAAAATGAATCTAAAAACCTCTCGGTCATTTCTCCCAGAACATTTAGGTGCAGAAACTGTTTTTTCCAGCAATACTGCGCATCATCGATTGAATTAGCTATAACCTGCTCTATATATGTACCGCCATCAAATTCCAGTATGATTGTGAACAGAGCCATCTTAGTTTCCCTTTTTCCTCTGGCTGTGATTTTCTCCTGTTGCTTCTGCCTGTTTTTTTAAATGATCATAGTTTCGCTTTGCTTTGTCTATATCTTTTTTATCTTGCGGAGTTTTGTTGGGTTTTTTCTGAAGATTCTCTAGATTCGTCTTTGCTTCTGCCGCTGCCTTATTTGCGGCAGCCTTTCTCTCTTGATTAATGTGCGCGTCGTTCTTTCCCGGACTCCCCTTAGCGGGCAGAATAGTCCCAGTGTTTGTGGTAGCCGCACGAGCAACGTCTCCCGCATAAGACACTGCCGCACGTCTGAAGTAAACCGCCGCCCCCACGTCGCCGACGGAATTACGGTGACAGTGCACTTATATCAGGCCGTCGTCCGGGCTTACCGCGTTTAAGCGTTCGTCCGGTTTCCGTTTCAAGCCGATCGAGGAAAGCCTCGTCGCCAATTGGCCGGCCGATACTTTCCGCCTTCCTCAGGCGCGCGATCGCCGCCTCCTCTTCGCCCGCCGCCAGCAGTGCCGCGAAATCGGGGTGCCGAGCGCGCACCGGTTCCGTAATCGTTATACCATCATCCTGCCCGAGTTGCGCGTGCACGCTCGACCAGGGCCAATCCACCGCCCGATCGGCCAGCCGCGCGCGCACCGGGTTGAGGGCAACATAGCGCAGCGCCGTCGCAAGATGCGCCTCATCCATAGCCACGCATCCGAAGCGCCCTTGCCAGAAGTGGCCGGTCCTCTTCAGCTTCGCGTGGATGTGGCCGGCATATTTGCGGTGCACGACCGCCAGAGCGCGCCGGATGCCGTCGACGTCGGACGGCGCCAGCACCAGATGCACGTGGTTGGGCATCAGGACCCAGGCCCAGACCTCCACCCCCGCCGCGGCGCAATGCTCACCGAGCAGGTCGCGATACAATGCGTAATCGGCGTCTTCGAAGAAGGTCTGCGCGCGGCCATTGCCGCGCTGCGTCACGTGGTGCGGATGACCGGGGAAAACCGCTCGCGCCAGACGTGCCATGCGCAGGAAACTATCAGTTCCTCGCCCTTAGTCAATTAAGTGCACTGTCACCGTAATTCCTAGGTATTGTGTCCCCGGAATTGCCAGGACTACGATTCAGTCCAATCCGCATCCTTTGACGATCTCATTAAGCGGGCCCCAGGTGCTCGGTTCACAAGTGCCGCTAGAGACGGCTCCAGTTCCAACACCTCTTCTATGCGCCATAACTGCGGGGATTCGGATAAGCTGGGATCGAACTCGCCTGCGGTAAATTGCCATCCACTATCCGCCGGATCTAAAGCTGTATCCCGCACAGCCAAAAGAATTGTGCTTCGCCCTTCGGCAACCGCAGTTGAAACGATTGCTCCCATTTTCAATATCGATCCACTCATTGGAGCCACTCACTTTTAAGGAATTTCATAGTGAAGAAGGGTCCTTCTTCGGGAGAGGCGGAGCCAAGGGCGGCGTATCGCTCTTTTGTCGGTTTTCGGAATTACGGTGACAGTGCGGAATTACGGTGACAGTGCACTTATTTCGGTCGCCGGCCGGGCTTAATCCGTCGGTTATCGTTCTCGCAGATGTCGATAAAACCAAACCAGATTTGCGATACTCAAAATTGAAAATTCGATCAGAAGATATTGATAATATTTGAAATATGGAAAATCACAGGCACCATATCTCTCTAAGCAGGTCTCTCGCGACCCGATGACGATCAGCAACGCAATCAGCGTCGCCGCCTGACATCCCAGCGCCACCGTGATCCAGCCCGCCTTTGCCATCGCTTGCACCCTCCGCCCGTACCACCCCATATCGACACGATGGCTTCCCCACCGCAACCGCCGATCGCCGGCATCGCAGACTTCCTCGCCGATCCGGTCAAATCTGCCGATTTCCCGCAGACGATCCTGCGCTTCCGCAACGATCGCGCGGCCGCCTCGGTCGGGTTCGACGGGCTGTCCGACGAGGATTGGCTCGCCCATTTCGGCCGCTTCACGCCCCTCCCCGCCAACCTGCCGCAGCCGCTGGCGCTGCGCTATCACGGCCATCAATTCCGGACCTACAATCCCGATATCGGCGATGGGCGCGGCTTCACCTTCGCACAACTCAAGGACGACAAAGGCCGCTGGCTCGATCTCGGCACCAAGGGATCGGGCACGACGCCTTACAGCCGCTTCGGCGACGGCCGGCTGACGCTTAAGGGCGGCGTGCGCGAAATCCTCGCGACCGAGATGCTCGAAGCGCTCGGCGTGAACACGTCCAAGACCTTCTCGTTGATCGAAACCGGCGAGGATCTGCATCGCGGCGACGAACCCTCCCCGACCCGCTCCTCGGTGCTGGTGCGGCTCAGCCATGGCCATATCCGCATCGGCAGTTTCCAGCGCCTCGCCATGCTCGACCGCCCCGAGGAACTGGCCCGCCTCGCCACCTATGTGCTGGAACATCTCTACGGCGAAGCGCCCGGCGACGAGCCCGCCGTGCGCCTGCTCGATCAAGTCGTGCGGCGCACCGCGCGGCTGGCCGCATCCTATATGGCGGCGGGCTTCGTCCATGGCGTGCTCAACAGCGACAACATCAACGTCACCGGCGAGAGCTTCGATTACGGCCCGTGGCGCTTCACGCCGTTCTGGGATCCCGATTTCACCGCGGCCTATTTCGACCATCACGGTCTTTATTCCTATGGCCGCCAGCCGCAGGCGATCCACTGGGACGTCGTCCAGCTCGCGATCGCTTTGTCGAAAATCGCGCCGATCGAGGCGCTCGCGCCCGTGCTCGACGCCTTTCCCGAAATTTACGAGGGCGCGTATGCGGGCGCGATGCTGGCGAGGCTCGGCGTCAGGCCGCGCGGCGCGGAGGAGGATCTGGCATTGGTCCAGGCGATCGAACAGGGCCTCGCCACCCGCACTGTCGGGATCGATCGCTTCTTCTTCGACTATTCGGGCGGGCGACGGCGGCCCGGCCCCTATGATGCGACCTACGCCGAACATTTTTCGGGCGTCGAAGCCGCCTTGGCGCGCTATGACGGCGCCCGCATGACCGACCATCCTTATTGGTCCGACGCCTTACCCTGCTCGATGCATATCGAGGAAGTCGAGGCGATCTGGACCGCGATCGACAGCCAGGACGACTGGGCGCCCTTGCACAACAAGGTCGCCGCGATCCGCCGCATGGGCGAGGCGCACGCATGGCCGAACTGATCAGCACCGAGCCCGCGACCGGCGCCGAGCTGTGGCGCGGCGAAACCGGCGACGTCGAGGCCGAGGTCGCCGCCGCGCGCGAGGGCTGGGTCGGCTGGGCGTCGAAGCCGTTCGAATTCCGCGCCGAGACTTTGCGCCGCTTCGCCAACAATGTCCGCGCGCATGCCGATGCCTTCGCCGATCTGATCGCCCGCGAAACCGGCAAGCCCTTGTGGGAAGCCAAGGGCGAGGTCGAAAGCGTCGTCAACAAGGTCGACATCTCGGTCTCGGCTTATGCCGAACGCACCCCGCGCCGGCGGATGGAAGGCGCGATGGGCGCGCGCACCGCGATCCGCCACAAGCCGCACGGCGTGCTGGCGGTGCTCGGCCCCTATAATTTCCCGGCGCACCTCCCCAACGGCCACATCGTGCCCGCTCTGCTCGCGGGCAATGCGGTGATCTTCAAGCCGTCGGAAAAGACCCCCGCGACCGGCGCCTTCCTGGTCGAGCGTTTCCTCGAAGCGGGCGTGCCCGAAGGCGCGATCCGGCTGGTCCAGGGCGGGCGCGAGGAAGGCAAGGCGCTCGCCGCGCATCCGGGCATCGACGGCCTGCTCTTCACCGGATCGGCCGCCGCCGGTGCCGCGCTCAACCGCCAGTTCGCCGATACGCCGCAGCGCATCCTTGCGCTCGAACTGGGCGGCAACAGCCCGTTGGTGGTGTGGGACGCACCCGACATCGCCGCCACCGCGACGATCGTCGTCCAGTCGGCCTTCCTCTCGGCCGGCCAGCGCTGCACCTGCGCGCGCCGCCTGATCGTCGAGGACGGCAAGGAAGGGCCCTTGCTGGAGGCGGTCGGCAAGATCCTCGACCGCATCATCATCGGCGCGCCCCACGATCTGCCGGCCCCGTTCATGGGCCCGGTGATCGACAATCCGGCCGCGATGCAGGTGCTCGACGCCTTCCTCGACCTGATCATGAAGGGCGGGATCGCGCTCCGCCACATGGCCAAGCCCGACGCGGACAAGCCCTTCCTCACCCCCGGCATCATCGACGTCACCGGCATCGCCAACCGGCCCGACGAGGAGGTGTTCGGGCCGATGCTGCAGCTGATCCGCGTCCCCGATTTCGATGCCGCCATCGCCGAGGCCAACGCCACCCGCTACGGCCTCGCCGCGAGCGTGATCACGAGCAAGCCCGAGCTCTACGACCGCTTCTGGGCCAACGCCCGCGCGGGCGTGATCAACTGGAACCGCCCGACCAACGGCGCGCCGTCCAACGCCCCGTTCGGCGGGGTCGGCGCGTCGGGCAATCACCGGCCGAGCGCCTTCTACGCGGCGGATTATTGCGCTTACCCGGTTACGTCGGTGGAAGCGGAGCAGGCGCGCGCGACGATCGGGCAGGGGTTGCTGGAGGGCTGAGCCAGCTTCCGGACGGATCGAAACGCCTCAGTCGGACGATGTCGGTTTTCCACCCGCTAACGGACGCTCCGATCCTCCCCCGCGAGGGGGAGGTGGCAGGCGCAGCCTGACGGAGGGGGAGGGCGGCGATCAGCCCGCGGGTCGATCTCGTCGCTCAAGCGCGATCGTCATGATTTCGCGAACGACGCCCTCGAGGTTGGTCAGGACCTCGCCCGCCGAATAGCGCAGCACGTGCGTGCCCTGCGTCGCGAGCCATTCGTCGCGCACGGCATCCCGCTGCGGACGGTTGCCCCGGTTATGCGCTTCGCCATCGACCTCGATCGCCAACCTGGCCGCGGCGCAATAGAAATCCAGTACATAGCCATCGGCGGCATGTTGCCTGCGGAAACGTAAGCCGGCGTCGTTTCCGCGAAGGGCAAGCCAAAGGCCAATCTCCGGCGACGTCATAGCCTTGCGCAATCGCTTCGCGTTGCGTCGGGCGCTATCCGAGCCTTCGAGACGTATCGCCGCCCTCCCCCTCCGTCGCCTTCGGCGCCACCTCCCCCTGGCGGGGGAGGATCACGTCAAGGCAATGCGACAGACCTAAGCCGCCGTATCCCAATGCTTCGGCTCGGCCTTGCCCACGCCCATCCGCGCCAGCTGGCGCCTCTTGTCGATCAGCTCATGCTTGAGCGCGCCGGCGATGTGCAGGATCAGCAGGAACAGGAAAATCCAGCCGATCGTGCCGTGTATGTCTTCGAATTGCTCATGCGTTTCCTTGAGCCTGGCCGGCCCATCGGGGCCCTGGCCGATATCGGTGATCGGCTTGAGCTTGGGCAGCGGAATCACGCCCCAGATCAGGGTCTGGTGCGGCTTGGGCGGCCCGATCGGCTGCGGCGGCGGGGCGGCGCCTTCGACCGCCGGCTTGGGCTTGTCGACATGCGCCGACAGCATCGCCCAGCCGGTCAGCGGCGCCGCCAGCATCGCGCAATAAAGCAGGAAATGAACGACGTTGGCGAGGCCCTTCTCCCACTTCGCCATCGGCAGGAAGGGCGGCGGCTTGTGCGTCAGCCGCCAGATGATCCGCAACACCGTCAGGACGAGAATGGTGATGCCGGACGAGACGTGGAACTGGAATGCCGCCTTGGGCAATGTGTCGTGCAGCAGGCCGGTCGTCAGATTGTAGAGTATCAGAACAGCAATCGTCCAATGGAGGATGATCGCCCCTTTGCTGTAGCGCAGCCGCGCCGCCGCATCGTCCACCATGTCCGGGCTCCCAAGTCGTTGTCGGACATGGGTCTATCGTAGCGCGCCTGGGGTTCAAAGTGCTGAAGCGACGAAAGTATCTCTAGCGCACCCCCAATTATCGCTCGATTGCGCGAGCCGCGCCGAACGACCATCTCCCGCTCCATCATGGCGAGCCTTCTCGATCCCCAGTCACGCGGCAAAGTGATCCTGGTCGGCGCCGGTCCCGGCGACCCCGGCCTGCTCACCTTGCGCGCGGTCGAAGCGCTCAAATCGGCCGATATCGTGGTGCATGACGGCCTGATCGACCCGCGCGTGCTCGATTACGCCCCTGCCGACGCCCAGCGCATCTCGGTCGCCAAGCAGCGCGCCCGCCACACCTTGCCGCAGGAAGCGATCAACGCCTTGATCGTCGCGCATGTCCGGACCGGCGCGATCGTCGTGCGCCTCAAGGGCGGCGACCCGTTCGTGTTCGGGCGCGGCGGCGAGGAGGTCGAGGCGGTCCGCGCCGCCGGCCTCACCGTCGAGGTCGTGCCCGGCGTCTCCGCCGCTTTGGGTTGCGCGGCCGAGGCGATGCTTCCGCTCACCCATCGCGACTGGTCGAGCGCGGTCAGCTTCGTCGCCGGCCAGTGCAAGGGCTTGTCCGAACAGGATTGGTCCGGCCTTGCCGGCGTCGGCCGCACGCTCGTCATCTATATGGGCGTCGCGTCGGGCGGCTGCATCGCCGATAAATTGATGACCGACGGCCTCGCCCCCGACATGCCGGTCGCGGTGCTCGAGCGCGGCACTCTGCCCGGCTCGCGTGCGATGCGCACCGTGCTCGCCGATCTCGGCGGCCTGATCGATCGCGAGAAGGTGCAGAGCCCGGCGATCATCGTCGTCGGCGAAGTCGTTCTGCTGTCCGACGCGGAAAACCGGCTGACGGCGTTCGCTTCGCAGGCGGAGGCTTTGTCGTGAGATTGCTCACCGGCAACGATCTCGTCACCGGCGACGTCATCTGGTGGGCCGACGGCGACTGGTCGCGCCTCGTCGCCGATGCGGTCGACGTCGGCGAAGGCGCGGATGCGATCGCCAAGCGCGAGGAAGCCGCGCGCCGCGTCAACGGCCCCTATATCATCGATGCCGAAGCCGGCCCGCACGGCCCGGTGCCGCTCCACATCAAGGAGCGGATTCGCGCCGCCGGCCCGACCGTGCGCCGCGATCTCGGCATCCAGGCGGCCGAGACCGCATCCGAAAGCTGGGTGATCTGAATGTATCGCTATGACGATTACGATCAGGCGATCGTCGACGCCCGCGTCGCGGAATTCCGCGATCAGGTCGCGCGCCGCCTGTCGGGCGAACTGAGCGAGGATCAGTTCAAGCCGCTGCGGCTGATGAACGGCCTCTATCTCCAGCTTCACGCCTACATGCTGCGCGTCGCCATTCCCTATGGCACATTGAACGGCACCCAGATGCGGATGCTGGCGCATATCGCGCGCAAATATGACCGCGATTACGGCCATTTCACCACGCGCCAGAACCTCCAGTATAACTGGATCAAGCTGGAAGACGCGCCCGACATCGTCGCCGAGCTGGCGACGGTCGAGATGCATGCGATCCAGACCAGCGGCAATTGCATCCGCAACATCTCGTCGGATCAATATGCGGGCGCGGCGGCGGACGAAGTGGCGGACCCGCGCCCTTATGCCGAGCTGCTGCGCCAGTGGAGCACGTTCCACCCCGAATTCACCTATTTGCCGCGCAAGTTCAAGATCGCGGTGATCGCCTCCGAAGACGATCGCGCGGCGATGCGGCTGCACGATATCGGCCTGCTGTTGAAGCGGAACGACGCCGGCGAGCTGGGCTTCGCGGTCTATGTCGGCGGCGGCCAGGGCCGCACCCCGATGGTCGCGCCACTCATCCGCGATTTCGTGCCGGCGGGCGAGTTCGTGAGCTATCTCGAGGCCTGTTTGCGGGTCTACAATCGCTACGGCCGGCGCGACAATATCTACAAGGCGCGCATCAAGATCCTCGTCCACGAGATCGGCGCCGACGAATATCGCCGCCAGGTCGAAGAAGAATTCCTCCACGTCCGCACGCTGGCGCTCGATCCGCCCGCGGCCGAACTGGAACGGATCGCGGCGATGTTCGCGCTCCCGGAATTTGTCGGCAGTTCGACCGAACTCGATCGCAGCGACCCCGATTTCGCGCTCTGGCTCGACCAGCAGACCGCCGCGCACAAGCGCGAGGATCATGCGATCGTCACCGTCAGCCTCAAGCCGATCGGCGGCATTCCGGGAGACGCGACCTCGGCGCAGATGGACCTGATCGCCGATCTCGCCGAACGCTACAGCCATGACGAATTGCGCATCACGCATGCGCAGAACATCGTCCTGCCCCATGTCCGCAAGGCCGATCTCTACGCCGTGTGGCAGGCGCTCGACGCCGCCGAACTGGCGACGCCCAATCTCGATCTGCTGAGCGATATCATCGCCTGCCCCGGCCTCGATTATTGCAGCCTCGCCAATGCCCGCTCGATCCCGCTCGCGCAGAAATTGTCGGAGCGCTTCAGCATGGCGACGCAGCGCGATTTCGGCGAGGTGAAGCTCAAGATTTCGGGCTGCATCAACGCCTGCGGCCACCACCATGCCGGCCATATCGGCATCCTCGGCGTCGACCGGCACGGGACCGAGAATTACCAGCTCTCGTTCGGCGGTTCGGGCGCGGAGGATGCGAGCCTCGCCAAGATCGTCGGCCCCGGTTTCTCCGAGGACGGCGTGGTCGATGCGGTCGAAAAGGCGCTCGAAACCTACCGCGCGCTGCGTACCGAGGGCGAGCGCTTCCTCGACACCTATCGCCGGGTCGGGCTCGAACCGTTCAAGGCGGCGATCTACGCATGACGTTGATCCGCTTCCGCACCGACGAGGCGCACGAGGAGCCCGCGGGCACGCTCGACGAATTCCTCGGCCAGTCCAACGCCACCGCCGTGCGGCTGGAGGCGGGCGAGGACGCGCGCGCGCTCATCCCCTATCTCGACCGGCTGGCCTTGATCGAGATCGCCTTTCCGGCCTTCCGCGACGGGCGCGGTTACTCCGCCGCGCGCATCCTGCGCGAGGCCGGTTATGTGGGCGAACTCCGCGCGCAGGGCGACATCCTGCTCGATCAGGTAATCGACTATCGCCGCTGCGGCTTCGACGCGCTCGCGAGCGAGGCCCCGCTCGATCCACAGGCGGTCGAGGAAGCGCTCGCGCGTTTCCCGGCGGTCTATCAGAAGGCCGCCGACGATCGCGCGCCGGTGTGGAAATTGCGTCATGGCTGAGGCCGCGCGCAAGCTCGACACGATGGACGTGCGCCCCGCTTTCACCCAGGCGGACGTCGACGCGCTCAATGCGCGTTATGCCGGCGTGCCGGCGGCGGTGATGCTGCGCGAATTGCTGACCGGCGAACTGGCCGGGCGCACCGCGCTCGTGTCCTCCTTCGGCGCGGAATCGGCGGTTTTGCTGCACCTCGTGGCCGAGATCGATCGCGCCATCCCGCTCATCTTCACCAACACCCAGAAGATGTTCGGCGAGACGCTGGCCTATCGCGACGAATTGTCCGAGCGGCTCGGCTTCACCGACATGCGCGTCTATCGCCCCGACCCCAAATTGCTCGCCCAGAAGGACGAGACCGGCCTGCGCTGGTCCTACGATCCCGACGGCTGCTGCGCGATCCGCAAGGTCGAGCCGCTCCAGCGCGCGCTCAAGGGCTTCGATGCGTGGATTTCAGGCCGCAAGGGCTTCCAGTCGGGCACGCGCACGGCCCTGCCCTTGTTCGAGCTCGACCATGAGCATGCCGACGGCCCCAAGCTCAAGATCAACCCGCTCGCCAGCTGGTCGAAGGACGAACTCAACGCCTATTTCGACGCGAACGAATTGCCGCATCACCCGCTCGAGGCGGAAGGCTATCTCTCGATCGGCTGCTCGCCCTGCACCAGCAAGGTCGCCCCCGGCGAAGATCCGCGCGCCGGCCGCTGGCGCGGCTGGGACAAGGTCGAATGCGGCATCCACACGCCCCTCGACGGCCCCAGCGCGGACGATCCGATCTTCTAAGGCAATGGCCTGCTGGCCCGATCGATCATGATCGATGCTTCCAGGGCGGCCATCGTCTCGTTCGCGGCTTGGCGGGCGAAGATCGAGCCGATCCCGACCAGCAGAACGCGTTGCTGCGTGGTCAGGCTGGATTCGAGATCGGTGACAAGGTCCACCAGCGCGCGGGCCAGTGCCACCGACCAAAGCGGATCTTCGGGCAGGATGCGCGCCAGCATCTGCATCTGGGTCATCGTTTGGTGCCAAGGGGACGATTCCGGCATGATCAACCTCACTGCTCACACGTTTGCCCCCACAGGCATTTCCGCTTTGGTTTCGGTCTTTTAACTAAAGCCTAACGACGCGCCGAACCGTTGACGCCTGTTCGACCGAGCGCGACGTCTTCGGCACAGCGAATGTTTCCCCTCACCGGAGCTGACGTTTCGAACGCCGGGCCGGTCTTAGAAAATCAGCTTCCGGATACTGATCGACACCGTCCGCCCCAAAGGATCCAGATAAGCCGGCTGATAGCGCAAAGGCGTATCGTCATTGTCGTCGCGCACGCGCTGGCGGCTGTTGAACAGGTTGTTCACGCCGAAGCTGACACGCAGGCCGCGCGCCCACGGCTTGGCGATCAGCTTGGGCATCTGCCCGAGGTCCGCGAACAGGCGGAGGTTGAGCGTCGCCAGATCCGAGAAATGCAGGTCGCCGGTGGTGCCGGTGCCGTCGCCATGGACGAAGGTCGCGCTCTTCCAATTGCCGTCGGCGCGGATGCCGATGCCGTTGTTCGAATAGCCGAGCTGCAGCTGGACCTGATGTTCGGACTGGCCGCCGCCCGCGCCGACCGAATCGCCGTTGAGCAGATCGAGCAGGGGCACACCCTGCCGGATCAGCACATCGTCGCGGATCGTCCACGTATCGTAGATCGCGACCTGCAGCCGGCCCGAAGCCTGACCCAGCCGACCGCCGCCGCCCCCGCCCCGGCCACCACCACCCCC